>ENA-ORCM01000015-ORCM01000015.1-human-gut-metagenome-genome-assembly--contig:-NODE-15-length-121832-cov-13.362605_pt1 | contig 121832 bp, 100 predicted proteins | sample MGYA00242906_ERZ507928 | MGnify/ENA primary metagenome ERZ507928 (study PRJEB26167, sample SAMN06115497) | human gut metagenome | host: Homo sapiens | place: China:Shanxi | collected 2015-05-07...
TGCATGGCCCGTGTCAAGAAGCATACCCCACTTGTCCCCTTTGGAAAGGGCGATGAAATCCTCCTCAGTGACCATAAGGTTATTTTCACGCCATGAGCCTATGTTTTCAAGAAGTATCTTTACGCCGTATGGCTCCGCAAGCCCTGCGGCCATGTACATTCTTTCGTTGAGACGAAGTCGGCGGATAAGCGTTTTTTCGCTGTCAAACGGCTCCAGACTGCATGGGTGAATTACAACATAGGGCGCTCCCACAGCCTGCGCCAGCTCAAAGCAGCGCTTGTGCATATCTATAGTATGGCGCATAAGCTCCGTGCCGTCGTCCGCCAGCAGGTCGCAGCCCTCCATGGGGCAGTGGACAGATACTTTCCCCTGCTCTATAAGCTCTTTCATTCTACCCTCGTAGCTGCCTGCGGAAAGGCGGCTGAGATTATCGAAAAAAAGCTCGTAACCCATATCTTCGGCATGGGCATCGGCAAATTCCGTAAGTTTCTCCCCGGGGAGAGGATATGTGCTTATGTATATCATAGTTATACCTCTTTTACTTGATACCCGATGTGGCAAAGCTTTCAACAAACTGTCTCTGGAAGATGATGAAGATTATCAGCAGAGGGAACACAACGATAAGAGTTGCGGCGCACACATCGCTCCAGTTTGCACCTGTTTCTGCCTGCATTGCAAATATAGCCAGACCAAGAGTAAGGGGACGGTTCTTCTCGGAATTTATCATTACCAGCGGCCAGAGGAAATTGTTCCACTGGTAAGAAGCAGAGATAAGTCCGAAAGAGATATAAACAGGCTTCAGCAGAGGGATATAGATGTTCCATATCATTCGGGGAAGTCCGCAGCCGTCTATCTTTGCAGCCTCTTCCAGCTCGTAGGGAATGGTCTTGATAGTCTGCCTCATCATAAGTATGCCCATGGCGGAAACAAAGAACGGCAGGATAACGCCTATCTTTGTATCGGCAAGTCCCAGGCTGCTGAGGAAGCGGTAGTTCGGCATGATGAGCACATCGGCGGATATCATCATCTGAGTGAGGAAAAGCATGAAAAGAAAGTTCTTGCCGATGAAGTTTATTCTCGCAAAGGCATAGCCTGCGGTGGTGACGGAGAAAAATTGCACTGCAAGCGTTGCTGCCACCATAAGTATAGTGTTGATATAATATGTGCCGAAAGGCGCTGCGTCAAGTATTCTTTTGATATTTTCAAGCGTTGGAACGGAAAGCTTGTACAGATCAAGGGAATCCGCACGGGGAACAAGTGCTGTTCTTATCATCCAGAGCAGGGGTATCAGTGATATCACTGCCATGGCGAGCATTATCACAGCAGCCAGCACGAAAAAGGGAGTTATCTCCGCCTTTTCCGCAGGTGACTTTGACTGTTCAAGCTTACGCTCTTCTTTTTTCATCTGCATCTTCTGTAACACAGAAGCCTTCTGTTTTGCAGAAAGAACTGCAATAGTATTTTCAGGCATATTATCCTCCCTTTCATCAGCTGTAGTAGGTGCGTCTGTCCTGAGTGAAGAACTGCACGCCTGTTACTATGAGCAGCATTACAACAAGCACCACGGTCATGGCAGAGGCACGTCCTGCGTCCCAGAAATCAAAGCCTGTCTGGAAGATGTAGTAAAGCACCATATTTGTGGAGTTGTTTGGGCCGCCCTTGGTCATGATATAAAGATGATCCACCATCTTATAGGCATTTGTCAGAGCGATTATTGAAACGTATATTGTTGTGGGTCTCAGCAGCGGCCATGTTATCTTTGAAAAGACGTAGAAGCCGTTTGCGCCGTCCAGCTTGGCAGCCTCATACAGCTCATGGGATATTCCCTGCATTCCGCTTATGTAGAATATCATAAGATATCCCGCCTGCTTCCAGATGAGCATTATGATTATGCCCCAGATAGCAAGCTTGGGGTCGGAAAGCACACGGAGGTTGGGGAAGAAATGTCCCAGCAGACCGTAGCCCGGAGTGTAGATGAAAAGCCAGATATTTGCCACGGCCACCATGGGCAGCACTGTAGGATAGAAGAATGAAAGACGGGCAAAGGAGCGGCTGAACTTCACCTTTTCGGTAAAGAGAGCCATCATTGCGGAAAGTGCGATGCTCACGGGAACGGTTATCACCGCAATGAGGAGATTGTTTTTAAATGACTGCACAAAAACTGCGTCCTTTGCAAGGTGAGTGTAGTTATACAGCCCAACGAACTTAGGGGTTATAACTGCCAGGTCATCTTTGAAAAGGCTGGAATATATACTGCTGCCTATGGGATAAAGGGTAAAAAGGCAGAGAAAGATAAAAGCGGGCAGCAGCATGAGATATGCTTTTCCTGTGTCCTTGAAAAGCCGTTTCTTTTCGTTTTTTGTCAGCTTTTTTCTTGGAGCGGCTTTCTTTGGTGCCGCAGTGACGGTGTTCAAATACTGTTCCTCCTTCGGATTAAATTTTGGCTCCCACCTTTTTCAGATGAGAGCCGATATATACTGATCTTTGATCGTTCTATCTGCCGTGTCCGACTATAAGATTGACCAAAGATCAGTATTCAGGAAAGGATATGGAAAAAGGAAGAAAAACCTTAGAAGTAAGCTCGATTATCTATACTGAGCCAGGATCTCGTCTGCCTGAGACTGGGCATTGTCAAGAGCGGTCTTGGCATCGGAAGCGCCTGTCATTACGGACTCGATTGCGGTATCAAGGATATCCTGAACTGCGCCCTGGTCGTAAACGGAGAACTCTGCGTGGCCGTATTCAAGCTGATCTCTTGCAACAAGTGCCTGAGGGAAATCTGCGGTGTACTGCTTCATTCTCTCGGTCTCATAAGCTTCGGGACGGGTAGCAACGTAGCCTGTGTCGATGCTCCACTGAGCAACTCTCTCGGGGTCGCTTGTCATCCACTTGATGAAGGTGTAAGCTGCCTGTGTCTGCTCCTCGGGAACGCCCTTGAAGAGGTAGAAGTTTCCGCCGCCTGTGGGTGAGCCGTAAGAGGTATCAGCGGGAAGCATTGCTGTGCCGAAATCAAATGTAGCGTTGTTCTTGATATTGGTAAGGTTGCCTGTGGTGGTGTAGATCATTGCGGCTCTCTGCTCCAGGAAGTCGGAGGGAGTGGTTGACCATGCGGTAGTGCCGGGTGCCTGAACGCCTGCATCGGAAAGGCTCTTCCAGAATTCAAGACCTCTGATAGTTCTTTCATCATTGAAGTAAACCTCTGTACCTGTGTCGTTCATGATATTGAAGCCGTCCTGCTGGTTGCAGAAGGTCTGGAGCATCCAGTAAGCGTATCCTGCCTTGTCGGAGGGGATCTGGATACCGTAGCGTGTTGTTGTGCCGTTCTCGGTCTTGGTCAGCTTCTTGGAATAGTCCATAAGCTCGTCCCATGTCTTGGGAGGTGCCTCGGGATCAAGTCCTACTTCCTTGTAAGCGTCCTTATTGTAGTAAAGGATAATCGTACTTCTCTGCCAGGGGATACCGTAGGTAAGGTCTCCGCTGCGGCTGTTCTGCATGAAGCCGTCATAGAAGCCGTTGAGCCATTCCTGATCCTCTGCGGAAGTCGCAAAGCTGTTGATATCGTAGATAGCGTCCATGGAAAGCAGGGAGTAAAGGTCGATGGAGAACATAAGTGCCAGAGCGGGAGTGTTGCCTGACTTGATAGCAGCCTGAACCTTTGTTCTTGTTTCTGCATATGTGCCTGCGTAAACGGGATTTACGGTGATGTTGGGATATTCGCTGTGGAACTCATCGCAAAGGTTGGAGATGAGCACATCAGGTCCGCCGCCTACTGAAACGGGGAAGTACATATCAAGTGTAATATCCTGTGCGGGTGTTGAATCTGCTGTATTATCCGCATTGTCGGAAGAAGCAGCGGAGGTATCTGCGGATGAAGTGTCAGCGGAAGCTGTCTTTGTTGTTGTCTCGGAGGAAGCTGTGTCGGCAGATGATGTATCTGCACAGCCTGTCATGCTTACCGCAAAAATGCCTGCCATCACAAGTGCAAGTCTTTTTGACTGATTTTTAAGAACCGAATTTCTCATAAAATTTTTCCTTTCGTATCTGACTTTGCTTATCATTTTCTGATCGCACTGTCATGATATCACCCGAAAAAAGCAAAGTCAATCACTTTTACAGAGGTTTCACGCAGTTTTCCTTTGACGCAAAAAGCAGGAATACGGATTTTACAGTTCCGTCTAAAATCGAAATCTGTGTAAATATCAGTGCTGTAATATTGACAACAAAAGTGCGGTGTGATAAATTTTATAGGTACAATAACTCACTTGAAAGGAAATAAATATGAAGCTTAAAACAGAAAGCCTTATTTTTGATATGGACGGTACTCTCTGGGACAGTGCCGCAAATGTAGCCGCATCATGGAACGAGGAGCTGCGCAGGAACGGCAGCAACGTTACCTTTACCGAGCAGGACGTTAAAAGCGTTATGGGTCAGACCATGGACGCTATCGCCCTGAAATTCTTCGGCGACAATGAACCCGAAAAGGGACTGAAGCTCATGGAGCGCTGCTGCGAATATGAAAACGAATATCTCTCCATACACGGCGGCATTTTATATGACAGGCTGGAGGAGACGCTTAAAAGGCTTTCCGCAAACCACAGGCTGTTCATAGTAAGCAACTGCCAGTCGGGCTATATAGAAGCCTTTCTGAAATTCTACGGCTTTGAAAAATACATCACCGACCACCTTTGCTGGGGCGACAACAAGCTGCCCAAAAGCGAGAATATCCGCCTGATAATGGAGAAAAACCACGTTACCGACGGCACATATATGGGCGACACTCAGCTTGACTGCGACAGCGCATATGCGGCAGGCGCAAGGTTCATTCACGCCGCCTACGGCTTCGGCACGGCGGACAGGTATGACCTGAAAATATACAGCTTCGCAAAGCTCACCGAATGTGTGGAGTAATGTTACTTTTTTCCATATGTCTGAAACTAAAATCCATTGATTTCCCATTGGCAGTGTGATATAATTTAATAAAATCACTGCGCACAAAATATCACACGAAGGGGAAGATATCATGATAAACACTTACATTGCCGCTCTTGCGGCATACGGTCTCAAAACAGGTCTTATCACCGCAGATGACAGAATATTTGCGATAAACTCTATCCTTGCCGCTTTGGGTCTGGACGATTATGAGGAGCCTGAAAATATCCCTGACATGGAGCTTGAAGAGATACTCAAGGGTCTGCTGGACTTTGCCTGCTCGAAGAATATCATTCCCGACAGCATCGCTTACCGTGACCTTTTTGATACAAAGCTCATGGCTTGCCTTACTCCCCGTCCCTCGGAGGTCATTGCAAAGTTCAAGGCTGACTATGCTGTCTCCCCTGTCACCGCTACCGACAATTACTACAAGCTCAGCCGTGACACCGATTATATCCGCCGCTACCGCATTGCAAAGGATATAAAGTGGAAGACTGAGACCGAATACGGTGAGCTTGATATCACCATCAACCTCTCGAAGCCCGAAAAGGACCCCAAGGCAATAGCTGCCGCAAAGAACGCCAAGCAGAGCGGCTATCCCAAGTGCCTGCTGTGTCCCGAGAATGTGGGCTATGCGGGCCGCCTCAATCACCCTGCACGCCAGAACCACAGAATTATCCCTGTAGATATCTGCGGCGAGCCATGGGGCTTCCAGTACTCCCCTTACGTTTACTACAACGAGCACTGCATTCTTTTCAACACCAAGCACACTCCTATGGTCATCGACAAGAAAGCTTTTGAAAAGCTCTTTGACTTTGTAAGCAAATTCCCCCACTATTTCATCGGTTCAAATGCAGATCTGCCTATCGTAGGCGGCTCTATCCTGAGCCATGAGCATTTCCAGGGCGGAAACTACACCTTTGCAATGGCAAAGGCAAATATCGAAAAGGAATACAAGATAAAGGGCTTTGAAGATGTTACAGTGGGAAGAGTAAAGTGGCCCATGTCCGTTATAAGGCTCAGAAACGCCGACACAGGCAGACTTGTGGAGCTGGCAGACATTATCCTTACCAAGTGGAGAGGCTACACCGATGAGGCTGCTTTCATCTTTGCGGAAACTGACGGCGAGCCTCACAACACCATCACTCCCATTGCCCGCAAGAACGGCGATATGTACGAGCTTGACCTGGTGCTGAGAAACAACATCACCACCGAGGAACACCCTCTGGGCGTATATCATCCTCACGCAGAGCTGCACCACATCAAAAAGGAGAACATCGGTCTTATCGAAGTCATGGGTCTGGCAGTTCTCCCCGCACGTCTTAAAAACGAGATGCAGCAGCTGGCAGATGTGCTTATGACAAAGGGCGTAAGCGCAGTCCGCAGCGACCCTGTTCTTGAAAAGCACGCCGACTGGGCTGAGGAATTCTGTTCAAGAAGGACTGTCAATGCCGACAACGTTCACGAGGTCATTCGTGACGAGATAGGAAAGGTATTTGCAAAAGTCCTGGAGCACGCAGGCGTTTACAAGCGCACTCCCGAGGGAGAAGCTGCTTTTGACAGATTTGTTGAATACCTCAACAAGTAAATAACAAAAAAATCCCCTTCGACTTTGACGTACACATCAAAGATCGGAAGGGGTTATTTCTGTCCTTTTAAGAACAGTGAAAATCAAAAAAGGAAAATGGGAAATGATTTTTATACTAATCTTTAATCGTTCTATAGACAAAGCCGACAGATGAAATAAGACCAGTCTGGGAAAGCGACTGCAGGCGGGCTTGTCGCCCGGCAAGGGAGCTTGACGAAGAATGGGCTTATTTCAGCCGAGGATTTGTCTATAGGTTGATTGAGGATTAGTATTATAACAAAAGAGTATTGGAATAGGCTATTAAAGATGCTTTTATGAGAGGAAATTACTTGGCAAGATCCTCGCCGAGAGCCTTGCACTTTGCAAGATCTTCATCGGAGGGAGTGAGGTTAACGATAAGTCCCTCGCCGCCAACGATCTCAGCGCCTGCTGCTGTGCAGCGGTCAGCCCAGGTTCTCATCCACTCGCCGTCGCCCCAGTCGTAAGAACCGAAGAGAGCGATCTTCTTGCCGGAGAGCATGCTCTCGATGCCTGTGAAGAAAGGCTCGAACTCATCTTCCTCCAGAACTTCGGAACCCATAGCGGGGCAGCCGAATGCCAGTCTGTCATAATCTGCGATATTGCCGCTGAAATCGGAAACGCTGAACAGCTCTGCGCCTGCGCCCTCTGCAACAGCCTTAGCCATCATTTCGGTATTGCCTGTACCGCTCCAGTAAATAACTGCAATTTTCATTGAAAGATCTCCTTTTATCAAGATATTCTGAGTGCCTGATAGATATCAATGCCCTCATTTAATTTATTGCACAGAAATTTTCTGCACCTTCCGTAATTTGCAAACGTACGCTCCGCCGCCTCCACGTTGCCGTAAACCTTCCAGCAGCCGCAAAGCTTGAAGTTTCCGCCGTTGTTCTCGATAAAGCCTTTGACATCTTCAAAGGGATATCCGAGAAAAACACCTATCTCATGAGGGAAATCCCCATGCTCACATATTCTTTCCGAAAGTCTGTCAAGACATTCATCAAAAGATAAATTCTCGCCGTATCCATAGCCTGCGAGAAGCTGTTTTGCCGTACAGTCGGAAAGCCGTTTTTCCATAAGCTTTTCGCTGTAAAGTAAGATCAGGGCTCTGTTTTTGCAGCAGCACAGCTGCTTTATTTTCAGCCCTCTTGATACCGCCCTGCGGTTGAAAAATTCAAGATGTGCTTCAACATCAAATTCGTCCATAGAAAGTGAAAGCAGGCCTGCGCATTTTATTCCCAGCAATGTGGGAGCTGTGTGCATTGCAAGCTTGCGCTCGAATTTCAATTCACGTTCTGACATTTTGGCACCGTCCTTTGTTTGATTGATATGATTAGCTTTCGCTAACTGTATGCTGTAAAAAAATCAGCAGCAGTACTGCTCAAGAATGCTCTTGAGTGCGCTTACACTTGCGCTGTGTATTCTTGCAACGGGAATATCGTGCTTCTGGGACTTCTGATTAACGCTGTTTACCATTTTATGGGAACAGGTGCTTGTAAAAACTACCATAAGGTCGGGTGTGCCAAGCTTGTTTTCAAAGTCGGAAGGCATCTGCGTGAAAACCTTTGCCTTGCAGTTATATGACTTGCAGATATCCTTGTATCTTGTAGCCATTCTGTCGTTTCCGCCTACTACAACTACGCTCATTTTTATTTCCTCCTTTATAAAAATTTGATCTATCTTAATTAGCTGTCGCTAACTGACTATAGTATATCATATATTTTTCGGTTAGTCAAGGGTAACTTAATAATTTTTTATAGTAATTTTTCCTGTGATATCAAAGGGTAATTCATGCTCTCCGTGAAATAATAATCACATATCCGAATACAAGGAAGTGATAATATGTCAAAGCAGGGAATGAACCGTATCAGCCGCACTCATGTGAAGCCACGCAATGAAGCTGCTGCCGTACCTGAGATACAGGGCAAGGCAAAGCACGGGAACGAAAAGGCAAATCCCATTATTGCAGGAACTCATGCGCCTGCGCTGAAGGTTTACCACTCAGAGCCTCATTCTCACCAATAGTTTTGATATCATAACGCCTTATGATACTTTCTGATATGCTCCTTGAGCTTGTCAAAGGACTGGGCGCTGATATTATGTTCAAGGCGGCAGGCGTCCTCCGCAGCTGTTTTTTCGTCAACCCCTATGCCGATGAGCCAGTCTGTAAGCACCGTATGGCGCTCATAAACGCTTTCCGCCGCTTTTCTTCCGTCATCGGTAAAGGTGATATATCCGTTGTCATCAACACGGATAAATCCTCCGTTTTTAAGCAGTCCCACCGCACGGCATACGCTGGGCTTGGTAACGTTCATCTCACGGGCGATATCAACAGAACGCACTTCCCCGTTGCAGTTGCCGAGAACAAGGATAGTTTCAAGATAGTCCTCGCCTGACTGTCCGAGATTGCTCATATGTCAGTCTCCTCTCCAATACAGCAAAACAGCCCGGATATGATGTCGGATCATATCCGAGCTATTTTACAGTGTCTCGTATCTATAGTTCTATTGCTTTTATCTCTTTACATTGAATGCAGCCATTCCGGGATAAACTGCACTTGCGCCAAGCTCTTCCTCAATTCTCAGGAGCTGGTTGTACTTTGCAACACGCTCACTTCTGCTGGGTGCGCCTGTCTTGATCTGGCAGGTGTTGAGAGCAACTGCAAGGTCTGCGATTGTTGTATCGGCAGTCTCGCCGGAACGGTGAGAAGAAATTGCAGTGTAGCCTGCCTTGTGAGCCATCTTGATAGCTTCAAGTGTTTCGGAAACGGAGCCTATCTGGTTGAGCTTGATAAGGATAGAGTTGCCGCAGCCAAGGCTGATGCCCTTTGCAAGTCTCTCGGTGTTGGTTACGAACAGATCGTCGCCGACCAGCTGCACCTTGCCGCCAAGCTCCTTGGTAAGCTCCTGCCAGCCTTCCCAGTCCTCTTCGTCCAGAGCGTCCTCGATGGAGATGATGGGATACTTTTCAACAAGCTTCTTCCAGTGAGCAATAAGCTCGGAAGATGTGAACTTTGTGCCTGCCTTGGGGAGAATGTATTCGCCCTTCTTGGAACCCTTCCACTCACTGGAAGCAGCGTCCATAGCGATCATAAAATCCTTGCCCGGCTCATAGCCTGCGTTCTTTACAGCTTCGAGAATGTACCGGATAGCTTCTTCATCGCTTCCAAGGTCAGGAGCAAAGCCGCCCTCGTCACCTACGGAAGTAGCAAGGCCCTTGGACTTAAGAAGTGCTGCCAGAGCATGAAATACCTCTGCGCACTGTCTGAGAGCTTCCTTGAAGGAAGGAGCGCCTACGGGCATTATCATGAATTCCTGAACGTCAACGGTATTTGCTGCATGAGCGCCGCCGTTAAGAATGTTCATCATAGGAACGGGAAGTCTGTTGCCGCTTACGCCGCCGAGGAATCTGTAAAGAGGCACACCCATAGCAATGGAAGCTGCTCTTGCAGCCGCAATGGAAACAGCAAGGATAGCATTTGCGCCGAGCTTTGACTTATCCTTTGTGCCGTCAGCGTCGATCATAGCCTTATCAACCGCATATGTATCGGAAGCGTCAATGCCCTTTACAGCGTCGTTGATAACAGTGTTGATGTTCTCAACTGCCTTTGAAACGCCCTTTCCGCCGTATCTGGACTTGTCGCCGTCACGAAGCTCAAGAGCCTCAAACTCACCTGTGGAAGCACCGCTGGGAGCAGTACCTCTGCCGACAGTACCGTCAGCAAGATAAACCTCAGCTTCAACTGTGGGATTTCCTCTTGAGTCAAGTATTTCTCTGCCTATTACCTTTTCGATAGCTGTATAAACCATAGCTTTTACCTCCGTATTATATTTCGCATCATACGTTAGCCTCCGCTAACGTATATATTATATCACGCATATTTGAGTTAGTCAACGCTAATTTAATTGGAATAATATCCCTACAAAATAAATTTTTCCAAGTCACGAAAATTTCCCGATGATAAATTGTTTAACATATGAAAGCAAAAATGAAAGGAAGCTTTGATATGAAAAAAAGTCATTTTCGCAGTCGTTTCACTTATGATGTGCTTTTCTCTCGGAGCGGCATATTCGGCAGCAGATGAGATAAATTATTCCGTAAACGGCAGCGTATATGTTTCCGCCGACCTGTTTGAAGCTTTTTTCAACACGGTAACCGTAAGCGGAAATTCCATAGACATATCCCCCGCCATGAGCGAGCTTGAATAATACTAATCTCCAATCAACCTACAGACAAATCCTCGGCTATTGTCGGCTTTGTCCACAGGACGATTGGAAATTAGTATAAAGCAATATCCATAATCCGACAGTTATTTCGGGAAAATCAGTCCATAATATAACAGCAAGCATATTATACCTTGTTATAGGAGATGTTGGAACTGATGTATAATCCCGAACTATTGACACGAAAAGCAAACACTGTAATAAATAAGGCTTTTCTGCGTGCAGGAAAGCTGGGACACACCTATGTGGGCAGCGAGCATCTGCTCCTTGCCCTTGCCTCGGAAACGGGAAGCACCTCCGCAAGTATCCTGCGCTCCTGCGGTGCTACCGAGGAAAAGATACTGGGGAAAATAATCCGTCTCATCGGCCGTGGAGAGCCGTCGGTGGTTGACAGCGACTCATTTACCCCTGCTGTGGCACGGATCATCTCCGCCGCCTGCCGTAATGCAGGGGCTACCGCCGAAAAGCCTGCTGGCACGGAGCATATCCTCGCCGCAATGCTAAAAGAGGAAAACTGCACCGCCGTAAGCATCATAACGGACATGGGCATAAGCACCGCCTCAGTTCTGGGAACGTGCAGGGGGCTTTCGGGGCTGGATATGAAGTATTTTCCGCCAATCACAAAAGCGCCCACCCTTATAAAGTACGGCAAAGATCTGACCGCTGCGGCTGCGGAAAACAAGTGCGACCCTGTTTTCTGCCGTGACAAAGAAATAGCTCGGGTGATACGCATATTGTCCCGCCGCACAAAAAACAACCCATGCCTTGTGGGAGAAGCCGGCGTGGGCAAGACAGCCGTTGCGGAGGGCGTAGCGGCAGCCATCGTATCGGGAGATGTGCCCGACACCCTGAGGGGAAAGCACATTTTCGCCCTTAACCTTACCTCTATGCTTGCGGGCGCAAAGTACAGGGGCGATTTTGAGGACAGGATAAAGCTCTGCATCGACGAGGTGATTGAAAACGGCAGCATTATCCTTTTTATTGACGAGCTTCACACCATTGTGGGAGCAGGTGCGGCAGAGGGCGCCATTGATGCCGCAAATATCCTGAAGCCCCAGCTTGCACGTGGAGAGCTGCGGATAATCGGCGCCACCACCTTTGACGAATACCGCAAGTTCATCGGCAAGGATTCTGCCCTGGAGCGGCGCTTCCAGCAGGTCATGGTGAGCGAGCCCTCACCCGAGGATGCTGTGAAGATACTGACAGGTCTCTGCCCATGCTACGAAAACTATCATAAGGTGCATATCTCATCAGAAGCGATTCAGGCGGCGGTGGATATGTCCGTTCGGTATGTGAATGACCGCTGCCTGCCAGACAAGGCCATTGACCTTATCGACGAAGCCGCTTCCAAGGTGCATATAAGGAACGGCAAAAAGGGACTGAACGGTCTTGCTGAGGAGCTTACCGCCCTTATCGACAGAAATATGCCTAAAAAAGGCTCACTTGCGGAGGCTGTCGCTTCCGAAAACACAACTCTGCCCACAGTCACAGCCGAGGACATTGCGGAGATACTTTCCGCCGCCACAGGCATTCCCGCCAGCAGGATATCGGAAGATGAGAGCAAGCGGCTCATAGGGCTTGAAGAGGAGCTTCACAAGCGTGTTATCGGGCAGAATGAAGCGGTATCCGCCGTGGCGAACGCAGTCCGCCGAAGCAGGGCGGGGCTGAGAGACCCAAAGCGTCCCGTAGGCTCATTTATATTCTCGGGCCCGTCGGGAGTGGGAAAGACCGAGCTTGCCAAAGCCCTTGCCGCCAGTCTTTTTGACAGCGAAAAGGCGCTTATCCGCTTTGATATGTCCGAATATATGGAAAAGCACAGCGTTTCACGGCTCATCGGCTCTCCCCCGGGATATGTGGGCTATGACGAGGGCGGCCAGCTGACTGAGCAGGTGCGCCGCAGACCCTATTCCGTCATACTTTTTGACGAGATTGAAAAGGCCCACCCAGATGTTTCAAACATTCTCCTGCAGATACTGGAGGACGGCATTCTCACCGACAGTCAGGGACGGCGGATATCCTTTGCAAATACAGTGATAATCCTTACCTCAAACATCGGCGCAAAGGAGCTGACGGACAAAAGCTCCCTTGGCTTCGGCAGCAGCGAAATGACAGCTGCGGAGGAAAACAAGCGCATAAAAGCTGAGGTCACAAAGGAGCTGAAAAAGTTTTTCCGTCCCGAAATGCTTGGGCGCATTGACGAGACCATCGTATTCGGCAAGCTGGACGGAAACGAGACGGAAAGCCTTGCACGGAAGCTACTTGACGAGCTGAGAACACGTGCGCTTGCCATGGATATCTCCGTTGAATTTGCCCCCGAAGCGGTGACGAAGCTCATAAGCTGCGGCGAGAACGGAAAGCATCCCGAAGCCCGTGCCCTGCGGCACATCATCACCGAGCAGATAGAAAATCTTCTCAGCATGAAGCTTATCGGCGGAGAAATATGCAAGGGCGACAACGTTATCCTCACAGCCGATGAAAACGGCTTCCGCTTTGCCTCCGACCAGAAGGTATAATACACCGACACAGCGCATATATATGACCAAAGCACACGAAAGGTGGTCATAAATTTGCCCAAAGTCTTTTTAAGCCCGTCAACGCAGGAGTGGAACAAGTACGCAACCGAGGGGAACGAGGAGCAGTATATGAACCTGCTTGCCGACCTGATGGAACCGTATCTGCTGTCATCGTGCATAAGCTTTACACGCAACGACCCTGCAAAGAACGTCAACGGCGCAATTCAGGACTCAAACAACGGCTGGTATGATGTTCATCTGGCGCTGCACACCAATGCGGGTGGCGGTCAGTATGCCAATGTTACACGGGGCGTTGAGATATACTACTCCCCCTACTCCGAGTACAGCAGGCGGCTTGCAACGATAATCGCAAACAATATGGAGACTATCTACCCTATCCCCTCAAAGGTGTCTGCCATTCCCACCACCTCTCTTGCGGAGGTCACAAGAACAAAGGCTGTGGCAGTGCTGGCGGAGCTTGGCTATCACGACAATTACGAGGACGAAGCTTGGCTGAAAAACAATCTTGAGGTCATTGCAAGAAATCTTGTGCAGTCGCTTTGCGATTATTTCGGTATCCCCTTTGTGGAGCCGGGACCTGTGAGAACTGGCACTGCCGCAACGGACGGCTCCAACCTGAATATCAGAAGCTATCCCTCAACGGAATCCTACATTGTGGGCAGGATACCCAACGGCGGTCATGTAAATATTTACGGTGAATCCGGAAACTGGTACATTGTTAAATACGGTGACACAACGGGATATGCGGCAAAGGATTTTATAACGCTGACATAAAATAAAGCGGAGCATTTCATTATGGCGAAATGCTCCGCTTTTGTTTATTTATCCTTAAAATGCTGAACTATCAGATATACCGCTCCCGCAATTATCAATATGACTGCGCATATCACTATGGGGATATATCCGATGTTCTCTTCTGTGAGAAATTCCATATCACGCCTCGAACTTAAAGGACTTGAAGTCAAAGTCGCTGCCGGGGAGGAATGCAAACGCTACCTTGCACTTGCCGCTTATTCCTTCAATAGCAAACTCTCTGGGAGTGTATTCATCTGCACCCTTGAACTCGGCAAGAACACGCTTTTCGGTGTCGCCTGTGAAGATAACGTGGATACTGTTGAGGGGCAGGTGGGACTTACCTGTAATGATTATCTTTGTGGGCTGCTTCTCGCTGAAATCAAACTCGCCGAAATTCAGCATAACGTTGTTGCCTATTCCTGTAACTGCGTCAGGCTCGGCGGTAAACTTGTCGCCGTAAACGCTCTCATTGTCCGCAGCGTTTATCTCACCGAACTCCTTGTCGGGCTTCTGGAATACAAAGCCCTGAACGTTGTAGCCGTCATCGGACTCCATTACAAAGGTGTGCATACCCTTGAGCACCTTATTGAGCTTAAAGGTGTTGGGGATATAGGTGAGCCACTGGGGAGGTTCATGGTAGCTGAACTCGCCTATCATCTCACCGCCCTCACCGGGTATTCCGTCATAGAAGCGTATTTTTACGGGTGTGGTGCAGTTTGCGAAAATGGGAACTGTTACGGTGTCGCTGCCTATGCTGCCGAAGTCAACGTTCTCGAAGCCGAACCAGCTGTTTTCATTTGCAAAGCCTGCTCCTCTTTGGATACCGTTGCTGATATTGTCGGTCTGAACGGTGTGAAGTCCGCCAAGCACAAGCTCGTAGGGGTCAAAGGAAGCTGCGCCCAGACCCTCGCCCGTAAGCTTCATTGCGGTAAGGATATGGTACTTGTCGGTGCCGTTCTTGCAGAGCGCTCTCAGGAAGAACTCGCCGTCGCCCTTGCAGCGCACTGTTATCTCGCCGTTTTCAACGGAAACTATCTCGGCAATGTTGGACTTGATGCCCAGCACCGTTGTGATGCGGAACTCAATATCATCTGCATAGGTTGAATTTGCGGGATATACCACTGCCTTGAACTTCATCTCCCTGCGTTCGGGGGTAAAGGTCACGGAGTCGCTTACAAATTCTATCTTGCGGACAGGAATGTCGATAGTCTCATCGGGGCACTCGGCAGCCCTGTGAACGTTCTCCTCGGCTGCGGTGATGCCGCTTATCTTATCAGCCTGAACAGCCTTGAGGGTAATTTTGCTTTCGGGCAGTGAGGGAGATGTTACCTTGACGCAGATATCCCCTGCTTCCTCCTTGGCTGCGATTATTGCAATAAGCTTGCCTGAGAAAAGTCTGCGGGAGGTTCCCTTGTACTGCTCGTAATCGGTGGAGTCGCCGTTGTCCAGTCCCACAAGTCTGCCTGCGCCGCTTACCTCAACGAACACACGGTTATTGGCGTTGGCAACGTGATTGCCTTCTGCGTCAAATGCGGATATCTCAACAAATGCAAGGTCTCTTCCGTCAGCCTTTACGGTGTCGTTTTCGGGGATAAGGCGTATCTCGGCGGTATCACCGAAAGAACGCTGAACATCACGGGCTATCTCATTGCCGTTTTCATCATATGCAACAGCCAGAAGCTCGCCCTTTGTGTATTTTGCAATAGTATCAAGAGTAAGCTTCTTACCCTTTGCGTGGTCGATATTCTTTTCGCCTATCTTTTCGCCGTTGAGGAAAAGCTCAACTCTCGGAGCGTTTGAGGTAACTCTTATATCAATATCCTGACCCTCGATAAAATCCCAGTAAGGGAAGATATGAACGAAAGGAGACTTCTTATAATCTGTCCACTCGGCACGGAAGATATATGCTCCGTCCTTGGGGAAGCCTGCGGTATCTATCTGACCGAAATAGCTGTTCTTTGTGTCGTAGGGAGTAGGCTCGCCGATGTAGTCAAAGCCTGTCCAGATGAACTGACCTGCGCAGAACTCAGCGTCACGGTCGGGAATGATGCACGCCTCGATGTTCTTTGCGCCCCAGCCTGTGGTGCTGTTGCCCAGAGCGGAGCACTGACCGTCATCATCGGAAAGAACTGACTGTGCAAGCGGAAAATGATAAACTCCACGGCTGTGTACAACGGAAGCTGTCTCACTGCCGTATATCATCCAGTCGGGGTGCTTTTCGTGCTGCTCATGGTAAAGTCTCTCGGCATAGTTGTAGCCTGCCAGCTTTACGATATCCGCACACTTCTGTGCGCCCTCCCACTGCATGAAGTTGGAGCCGATGGTAACATATCCGTTTGCTCTGTAATCATGCTCACGGACAAGTCCCAGCAGCCATGAAGCTATCTCCTGACCTCTTTCGTCAGCGTGGGTGTCATATATTTCGTTTCCTATGCTCCAGCCGATAACTGAGGGGTGGTTTCGGTCACGGCGTACCCATGAAGCAACATCTGTGGGAGCCCACTCGTGGAAAAATCCTGCATAGTCATAGTCGGTCTTGTGTCTCTCCCACATATCAAAGCCCTCGGAGAGAATGAGGAAGCCCATTTCATCTGCCAGCTCCATAAGCTCAACAGCGGGCATATTGTGGCTGGTTCTTATAGCGTTGATGCCCATAACTCTGAGTTTTTTCAACTTTCTTACGATAGCCGCACGGTTAACGGCAGCACCAAGTGAGCCAAGGTCATGGTGCTCGCAGCAGCCGTGGAGCTTTACATGCCTGTCGTTAAGAAAGAAGCCCTTGTCGGTGGTGAACTCAGCCTTGCGGAAGCCGAAGCGGTTCTTTACGGTCTGTATGGTCTCGCCGTTCTTTACAAGCTCTGTTACCATGGTGTAAAGGTGAGGATCGTCGATATCCCACAGCACGGGCTTGTCAACGTGCATTGTTATGGTATTTACGGAGTAGTTCACCTTGTCGCTGCGGATAGCCTCGGGGATACGTGTCCTGTCATATGCGCAGCAGGGATATTCGGAAGAACATACTGCCTTGTCGCCATCATAAACGGTCTCTCTTATTGAAAGCCCCTCGACGGTAACGCCTACGGGGCGAACTGCCTCGGCGGAAACTGTAACATTGCCCTCAATATCGGCGGAGATATAAACACCGTCACTTGTGATATGGCAGTCGGGGTAATTTCTCAGCCATACACGGCGGTAAATTCCTGCGCCCGAGTACCATCTGGAGTTGGGGCAGCGGTAATCAACACGAACGGTTATCTCGTTCTCGCCGTCACGGAGCAGGTCAGTAATGTCAAACTCGAATGTGGAATAGCCGTACTTCCACTCCCCTGCCAGTTCGCCGTTAACGTAGGTCTTGCTGTCCATATAAACGCCCTCGAAGCGAATGGAGGTGCGAACGCCGTCAAGCTTTTCATAGCTGAACTTTTTTCTGTACCAGCCTGTGGAGGTCTCGTAAAGATTTCTTGTTTCATATATCATCCAGTCGTGGGGAATATCCACTCTTGTCCATTTAAGGTCAGAAGAATACTCGGTATCAATGGGATTTTTTGAAAATTCCCAGCCGTCACAGAAAAGATGATCTTTTGAGATTTCGTTGAGATTCATATTGATTTTTCCTTCCATATATATTATAATTTACTATGTAAAAATTTTAAACCAAAGGACGTGCGGACATGGACGAAGCCATTTACCCCATAGCCAAGAACCCTAACAAGTCGCTGCTGACTGCCGCAGGAGTGGGCTGGTGCGACCTGCAATATCACTGCATACGCAAGGACGGATACCCTCAGCCCCAGATAAACTACTGCACCGAGGGCAAAGGCGTTCTTGTCACAGAGGGAAAAACCACGGAGATAACAAAGGGAATGTCTTTTTTTCTCCCTGCCGATGTGCCACACGAATACTACGCTCTGGGCGATGTGTGGTCGCTTGAATGGGTAACATTTTCAGGCTGCGGCTGCGCTGCACTGCTGGAGCAGTTCGGGCTGAAAAACGCCGTCACCGCATTCCATGAGGATCCAAGCGAAATGGAGCGTGCATGGCAGTCCATCTACACCATTCTCAAGCGCAATAACGAAAACGCCTCTCTCCGTGCGGATTCCTATATGTACCGATTTCTCACCGAATACCAGATAAGCCGCATGAAGCCTGCGGGAACACCCTCGGAATTTTCCGCTTTCAAACTGGCGGAGGAATACATCTCCGCTCATCTGTCGGAAGAGATAGCCATGGAGGATATCGCCGCTGCCGCAGGAGTTTCCCCCCAGTACCTGTGCCGAATTTTCAAGCGCAAGACCGATATGCGGCCATTCCAGTACATCAACTGCCGCCGACTTTCCTATGCAAAGCAGCTGCTCACCAAGGGAAACATGACCGTTTCTCAGGTGTCGGAGGCGGTGGGATATCACGATGCCAGTTATTTCTGCAAGCTGTTCCGTGCCCAGGAGGGAGTTTCTCCGAAAAAGTTTATGTCCTCGTGAAAAATTTTGTATGATTTAACTGAATTATACCGCAAAATCCACACTTTGTCAATATAAGCTTTTTCGCTCCAAAGCAAAAATATAAATATTTGAAACTGATTTATACTAATCTTCAATCGTTCTGTAGATAAAGCCCACAGATAGAATAAGACCAGTCTAGGAAAGCGACTGCAGGCGGGCTTGCCGCCCGGCAAGGAAGCTTGACGACGAATGGGCTTATTCTATCCGAGGATTTGTCTATAGGTTGATTGAAGATTAGTATTACACATAAAAAAATCCGACCTGAAACGCAAACAAATCAAGTTGCGTTTCAGGTCGGTCATTTTTATAATTCTTATGCCTTTTTCTTCTGAGCAGGCTTGGTGCCTGTGGCGATAAGGGGCTTTGCGCCCTCTGTTACGCACGCCTCGGTGATAGTCACCTTGACAATATTCTCATCGGAAGGAGCTGTGAACATGGTATCCTGTAAAAGTCCTTCAACGATAGCTCTGAGGCCTCTTGCGCCTGTTTTCTGCTTGATAGCCTTTTCTGCAATGGCAGTAAGTGCGGCATCATCAAACACAAGCTCAATGCCGTCAAGCTCGAACAGCTTCTGATACTGCTTTACCAGAGCGTTCTTAGGCTCGCTGAGTATTCTTACAAGGGCAGCTTCGTCCAGCTCGTCAAGCACTGTGATAACAGGAAGACGGCCCACCAGCTCGGGAACCATGCCGAACTTTACCAGGTCCTGAGGAGTAACGTCCTTGAAGATGTTTACTTCCTTTTCGGACTTGCTTCTTACATCTGCGCCGAAGCCCAGTGTAGAGGAATCAATTCTCTTCTTGATAGTCTGCTCCAGTCCGTCAAACGCACCGCCGCAGATGAAGAGGATATTCTTTGTATTGATGTGCAGGCACTCCTGATAAGGGTTCTTTCTGCCGCCCTGAGGAGGAACGTTGGAAACTGTACCCTCGATTATCTTGAGCAGAGCCTGCTGAACGCCCTCACCGCTTACATCACGGGTGATGGACATATTCTCCGACTTTCTTGCGATCTTGTCGATCTCATCGATATAAACGATACCTCTCTCGGCAGCCTGGATATCATAATCAGCCGCCTGAATAAGTCTGAGAAGCACGTTCTCAACGTCATCGCCAACGTAACCCGCCTCGGTAAGGGTGGTCGCATCGGCTATTGCAAAGGGAACGTCAAGTATCTTTGCAAGGGTCTGAGCAAGCAGTGTCTTACCGACACCTGTGGGGCCCAGAAGGATAACGTTTGACTTCTGAAGCTCAACAGCGTTGTCGTCCTTGTCGGAAAGGCTGTTTATTCTCTTGTAATGGTTATACACCGCAACGGCAAGAGCTATCTTTGCAGCGTCCTGACCGATGATGTATTCGTCCATGATCTTCTTTATTTCAAGGGGCTTTTTAAGGCTGAGAGCCTTGGAAGGCTTGCCGAACTTTTCAAGATGATCGGGAGACGGAACATATCCGAGTGCCTCATTATTCATGAGCATTTCATAGCAGTAAATAATGCACTCGTCGCAGATGTTTGCGTTACCTGCTGAAAAGAGGTTCTGAACCTCAGGCTCAGTCTTGCCGCAAAAGCTGCATCTTTTAAAGTTTCTGTCTGCGGGCATCCGTATCAATCCTTTCATAGGGGTTTTAAAATAAAGCTCCGCTGCCCATACGGACATTTCCGTAAAGACGGCGGAGCTATCTCTCTTATCTTTATCTGTGCTCGATGACCTTGTCGATAAGACCGTATTCCATTGCTTCCTGAGCAGTGAGATAATTATCTCTCTCAGTATCACGCTCGATAACATCAAGAGGCTTTCCTGTATTCTTGGAAAGTATCTCATTCAGCTTGTTTCTGGTATAAACCATGTGGTCTGAATGGATCTTGATATCGGTGCACTGACCTGAAATTCCGCCGCCTGCAATGAGAGGCTGGTGGATAAGGATCTCAGAGTTGGGAAGAGCAAGTCTCTTGCCCTTGGTTCCTGATGAAAGCAGGAATGCGCCCATCGAAGCTGCCATACCCATACAAATGGTTGACACATCGCACTTGATATACTGCATGGTGTCATATATTGCCATACCAGCAGTAATGACGCCGCCGGGGCTGTTGATGTAGAAGGAGATGTCCTTTTCGGGATCCTGTCCCTCAAGGAACAGCATCTGAGCAATAACGAGGCTGGCTGTGGTGTTATTTACTTCCTCAGACAGAATTATTATTCTGTCATTCAAAAGGCGGGAGTAGATATCCATGCTGCGCTCGCCGCGGTTGGTCTGCTCTACTACATATGGTACTAAACTCATTAACTATACCTCCACTAAATAACGAAACCCCAATACGTCAAATTCAAATTACCCCGTAGATTACTTGATTACAGCCTTTTCCTTTACGAGCTTGGAAGCTGCTGTAACAACCATGTCAGTCTTGAGAGTCTCAGGACTAACAACATTCATGAGCTGCTCAACGGGAACCTTGTAGGTCTCGGACATCTTCTTGAGCTCCTCAAGAACTTCATCGTCGCTTACGGTGAGGTTCTCAAGCTGAGCGATCTTCTCGAGAGCCAGTCTGAGCTTAACGGTCTTCTGAGCCTGCTCCTCGAAGGTCTTTCTGAAAGCCGCCTTATCCATGCCAACGAAGGAGAGGTACATATCAAGGTCAAGTCCCTGCTGGGAAAGTCTGATCTCGAAATCTCTTACCATATCGTCGATCTTGTGCTCGAACATAACCTGAGGGATCTCAGCCTTCATGTTTGCAAGAATTGTATCATAGATCTTGTTTTCAACTTCTGCGTCGGCAGCCTTCTCAGCGTTGTCCTCAAGCTTCTTCTTGATATCAGCCTTCAGCTCGTCGAGAGTGTCGAACTCGGAAGTATCCTTTGCGAAATCGTCATCGAGATCGGGAAGCTCAGTCTTCTTGATCTCGTGGAGCTTGATCTTGAACTCAGCGGGCTTGCCTGCAAGCTCTTCCATCTGATAGTTCTCGGGGAATGTTACGTTGATGGTGAACTCCTCATCGGTGTTCTTGCCAACGATCTGCTCCTCAAAGCCGGGGATAAACTGACCGGAGCCGATCTTAAGCTCGAAGCCGTCTTCCTTGCCGCCGTCGAATGCCTTGCCGTCCATGAAGCCCTCAAAGTCGATAACAACGGTATCGCCGTTCTCAACTGCTCTGTCCTCAACGGTAACGAGTCTGCCGTTCTTTTCCTGCATAGCCTTGAGCTGCTTTTCAACATCCTCATCGGTTACAGTCTTGGCAGGCTTTTCAACTTCTATACCCATATAGTTGGAAATTTCAACCTCGGGCTTGGTGATGCACTTTACCTTGAAAGAAACGCCGTTCTCCTTGGAAAGAGCGGTAACGTCGATCTCGGGTCTGTCAACGAGAGTAAGCTTAGCCTCGTCGATAGCGCCGCCAACGATCTCGGGAACCATAGCATTTACAGCATCATCATAGAAGCAGCTCTCGCCGTAGAGATTTTCGATCATCTTACGGGTAGCCTTGCCCTTTCTGAATCCGGGAACGTTGATCTTATTCTTAGCCTTTAAGTAAGCGGCCTGAACGGCAGCCTCAAATTCCTCAGCGGAAGCCTCAATTTCAAGTTCATATGTGTTTGTTTCAATTTTATTTGTAGATTTTAAGCTCATTTACAACATCCTCCATTTTAATACAAAGCATATAAAAAGATTATACCATACAAAATTTAATAAAGCTATAGCAAATATGCAATTTCTGCATTTTGCACAAATTATAATATTCTCACAGGGCAAAACTGCACATAATCAGCGGATACAAGGCGAAAATCAATGCCGTCACGCTCACCGCACACGGCGTACTGATGGGCTCTGCCATGAACATGGCCGTAATAGCACTTTTTTATATTGTGCCTGTACATCACGTCCAGTATGTCGTAATTGTACTCCGTGCCGTATATGGGCGGGTAGTGCAGGAACACGATAGGCTCCAGCCCTGCCGCCTCAGCCGAGCAGAGGGACGTTTCCAGCCTGCCCGCTTCCCTTGCAAGCACCTTGGCATCGGCAGGCTCGCTGTTGTCGTTTATCCAGCCTCTTGTGCCGCAGATACCGTATTTATCATATGCAAAATGATTGTTGTGCAGAATTTTTATGCTGTCAAAACCGTTTTCTTCAAGGAATCGGTTCATCTTGGCATAAGTGTTCCACCAGTAATCGTGGTTGCCCTTGGAAATTATCTTTGTGCCCTTTAATTTATGTATGAAGTCAAAATCGGGAAGCGCTTCCCTGAAATTCATCGCCCATGATATATCCCCGGGAATTACCACCGTATCCTCGGGGGACACGGTCTTTTCCCAGTTTTCCGAGATGCGCTCCACGTAATTCTCCCAGCCTCCGAATTTATCCATCGGCTTGTTTACGGCAAAGGAAAGGTGCAGATCACCCATTGTAAAAAGCGCCATTTCATCCTCCTCTGCTGCGTTCGTTCAATATCAAAGAGAAAGGGACTTGAGAACGAAATCCTTCATCTCATCTCTTCCGATAGCTCCTGTGAAGCGGATAGGCTTGTTCTTAAGCTCTGCAAGAGACTTGGGAACATCATAGCCGGAAACCTCGTGGAGACGCTCAACCTTGTCGAACTCGTCCATATCGGAAACCTTGCCCTCTATTGCTTCAAGAACAGCTGTGCTGAACTTGTAGGGGCTTGCGGTGGAAGCGATAACGGTCTTGGTGTTGTCGCCGGTAGCCTTCTTGTAATCCTCGTAAACCTTTACTGCAACAGCGGTGTGGGTATCGAGAGTGTAGGAATACTTGTCGTAGATCTCCTTGATGACAGCCTTGGTCTGAGCGTCGTCACAGAAGCCTGCCGCAAAGTCAGCCTTGAGCTTTGCCTTAACGTCGTCGGTTACCTCATATCTGCCCTCGGAAGCCAGCTTGCCGAACCACTCTCTTATCTGAGCGTCATTTTCGCCGCAGAGAATGTAGAGAAGTCTTTCAAGGTTGGAGGAGATAAGGATATCCATTGAGGGAGAAACAGTAGTGATGAACTTTCTGTTTCTGTCGTAGATACCTGTATTTATAAAGTCGGTAAGAACGTTGTTTGCGTTGGAAGCGCAGATGAGCTTGTTGACGGGCATACCCATGTGCTTTGCATAGTAAGCTGCAAGGATATTTCCGAAGTTTCCTGTGGGAACGACAATATTGATCTTGTCTCCTGCCTTGATCTGCTCGTCCTTTACCAGCTCTGCATAGGTGGAGATGTAGTAGATTATCTGAGGTGCAAGTCTGCCCCAGTTGATGGAGTTTGCGGAGGAGAACATCATGCCGCCGTCTGCAAGCTTCTGCTTGATCTCTTCATTGGTGAAGATAGCCTTTACGCCGTTCTGGCAGTCATCGAAATTGCCGTTGAGAGCGCATACGGTAACGTTGTTTCCGTCCTGAGTAGCCATCTGACGCTTCTGCATAGCGGATACGCCGTCCTGAGGATAAAATACCATGATGGAGGTACCCTCAACATCGGCAAAGCCCTCGAGAGCAGCCTTTCCTGTATCGCCCGAAGTAGCAACAAGGATAACTACCTTCTTGTTCATCTTTATCTTCTTGAGAGATGTGGTGAGAAGATAAGGAAGGATCTGGAGAGCCATATCCTTGAATGCGCAGGTGGGGCCGTGCCACAGCTCAAGAACATATGTACCGTCAAAAAGATGGGATATCTCAGCGATATCTGCGGAAGCAAAGTTCTTGTCGTTGTAAGCGCTTTCGGTGCAGTACTTAAGCTCAGCATCGGTAAAGTCGGTAAGGAACTTGCTGAAAACAACAGCTGCTCTCTCAGCATAGCTCATATCGCCAAGCTTTACGATCTCGTCCATTGACATCTGAGGAATTTCGGAGGGCACAAAAAGTCCGCCGTCTGCGGAAATTCCCTGAACAATAGCTTCGGCGGAGCTGATGCTTACGCCGCTGTTTCTTGTGCTTTTGTAAAACATTTTATCACCTTTTTCTTCGGGATATCCCGATAATTTTTATTATTGAAGCGGCGTCCGCCGCAGATATGCTTTTTAGGCTTTTAAAGAGAAGAATCACTTTCGGCACAGAAAGCATTGTCAAAATATTTAAGTCCCACAGCCCTGCCATCCCTGACAGTCACCTCGGCAACGTCAAATCTGGGCTGCATTTCGTGGGGATATCTGTAGGAATACTCCTGAGCGGCACGGATAATAAGGCTCCGCTTCCTGACATTCACCGCCTGAGCGCCATGCTCAAAAGCGCTGATGTCACGGGTCTTAACCTCAACAAAAGCGATAATGCCGTCCTTTGAGGCGATAATATCTATCTCCCCGCCCTTTATGCGGAAGTTCCTGCGGAGTATCTCATAGCCCGATCTTTTCAGATAATAGGCTGTAAGCTCCTCCCCCAGCTTTCCTATCTCACTTCTACTTTGCTGCATAGTATTTTTTCAGGAAAGACATACGGTGCACGGGAGACGGACCGTATTTGTCCAGCATCTCATAATGGAGCTTTGTGCCATAGCCCTTGTGGCGTTCAAACTGCCACTGAGGGTACTGCTCGGCGATATCCTTCATGTACCTGTCACGGGCAGTCTTTGCCAGAACGGAAGCGGCGGCAATGCTGGCAGACGTTCCGTCTCCCTTTACCACAGCCTCCCCCGCAATGCCCAGGGGCGGGAACTTGTTGCCGTCAGCCAGAGCGTAATCAGGCTTTATGTCAAGCCCCTCATATGCCCTTTTCATGGCAAGCATGGCGGCATTCAGGATATTCAGCTCCTCTATCTCCTCCACAGAGGCGGTAGCGATGCAGAACGCCTTAGCTTTGTTGATTATCTCGTCAAAGAGCAGCTCACGCTTTTTCTCCGTAAGCTTCTTGCTGTCGTTGAGACCTTCTATGCACACGCCGTCATCAAAAACCACAGCCGCCGCATAAACATCTCCCGCAAGAGGCCCTCTGCCTGCTTCATCAAGCCCGCAGAATATGGGGTGGAGCGTTCTTATCTCCTTGTCATATTCAAATAACTGCTGAGTTTCCATATCAGTCACCAAAATCCGCAGGGGTCTCGAGGGTAATGCGTCCCAGCTTTCCGCCTCTGAACTCGTCCAGAACGGCAGCTGCGGCTCTCTCGGTATTTATCTCACCGCCTGAGATGAGCATTCCTCTTGCCTTGCCGACTCTCATAAGAAGCTCGTAGCCGTTTATACAGCCCATAGCCTCACCGCTTTCGACCATTTCATCCTCTTCGGGAGTGTCAAGCTTTATCTTGTAGCGCTCCGTCAGGCTGTCGGGAGCTATCTCCCTGAGCTTTATCAGAAGTCTGCACGCCAGCAGCTCTGTATCCACAACATCGTCCTTGACAGCGCCTGTGAACGCCAGCTTTTCGCCTACGGACATATCCTCGAACTTAGGCCAGAGAACACCGGGCATATCCAGCAGCTCGATATCGTTATCCAGCATTACCCACTGCTTTTCACGGGTAACGCCGGGGCGATCCTCCACCTTGGCTTTTTTCTGCCCTGCCATGCGGTTGATGAACGAGGATTTCCCCACGTTGGGGATACCCACCACCATCAGGTGCAGCACCTTTCCTGCCATGCCCTTTGCGGTATTCTTTGCAATAAGGTCAGCCAGAACTTCACGCACTGCGGGGACAAATCTGTTGAGACCCTTTCCCGTGCGGCAGTCGGCAGCTATCGCCATAATGCCCTGCCTGCGGAAATAGTCTATCCACTGGGAAGTGACCTTCTCATCGGCAGCATCGCACTTGTTCATCACGATGATCCTGGGCTTGCCTGCGGTAAGGACATTTATATCGGGGTTTCGGCTTGACATTGGAACTCGTGCGTCGATGACCTCGACCACTGCGTCAACCAAAGGCAGACACTTTTCCATCATGCGCTTTGTTTTGGTCATGTGACCGGGGAACCACTGTATTGACGGTATCTCGTTCATCTGCCTCACTCCTTAAAACCGTTTTAAACTAAAAGAGGAAAGCAGATGAAAGGCGATTGTCTTTCCGTCTGACTTTCCTCCAAAATCTTTATAAGTACACTCAGCTGACCGTACCTATTCTGTCAAAGGGCCAGATCCTGAACACTACCTTGCCCATGATCTCGTCCTCAGGAACAAGACCCACGGCAGCGCTTCGGCTGTCAAGGGAGTTCATTCTGTTGTCGCCCATTACAAAATAGTAGCCGTCGGGGATAGTCAAAGGATAAACCTGACCGTCCTCATCACGCTTGGTAAGGTCGTTGATGTAAGGTTCATCAAGAACTTCACCGTTTACGGTAACAGCGCCTGTATCAAAGTTGATATCAATAGTATCGCCGCCCTCTGCAATAACTCTCTTTACGATAGGCTTGCCGAGGTTGGAGCTGTCAACTATAACGATATCACCCTTTTCGGGTGTATAGAAAAGATGGTGAACTATGAGCTTCTCTCCGTTCTGAAGAGTAGGCACCATAGATTCGCCGTCAACGTTTGCCTGTCTGAGCAGGAACGTAAAGATAAGGATAACCGCAAAGAATGCGAAAATTATGGTCTCGACCCACTCGAGGAATTCCTCATAGGGAGTACCGTTTTCCTTGTTTTTGTCTGCGTCCAGCGCTTCGTAATTTATCTGATACTTAGCCATAGCTGCTCATTCCTTTCGTTGATATCCTCAGACGTGTACATTCCCAAACAGCAAAAAAGGGACTTGCAATAAGCCCCCAAACAACCGATAAAAGCATATTATACAGAGCGGGCAAGCTCAAACAAGCCCACTCTGCACTGCTTTTTCAGGTTAATTGAAAGGAGTCTTATTCCTTTCATCATATAAAGATACTGCGCAGCAGGATTACTGAATGTTCTCCTTGACCTTGGCAGCCTTGCCGACTCTGTCTCTGAGGTAGTAAAGCTTGCTTCTTCTAACCTTACCGTGTCTAACGACCTCAACCTTGTCAACAACGGGAGAATGTACAGGGAAAACTCTCTCAATGCCGCAGCCGTGAGCTACACGTCTAACGGTAAAGGTCTCCTGGATGCCGCCGTGTCTCTTAGCGATAACGGTGCCCTCGAAAACCTGGATTCTGTACTTCTGACCTTCCTTGATTCTTACGTGTACCTTTACAGTGTCGCCCACTTCAAAAGCGGGAACTTCGCTCTTCATGCTGGATTCGCTGATAAGCTTTAATGCGTCCATTTTAATATCCTCCTAAATCTTCAAGACATTCTTACCCCGTTTGTTACCCCACCAATGGCGCACGGCGGGACAGAGCAGCGGACTGTCCTTTTAATGTTGCGGAAAACCGCAGCACTAATCTCGCCTTTTCCTCCCGAGGGCATACTTCGGCGGATTTTAAATGCTTATTTATTTTAACACATTTATTCTTAGATTTCAAGTGTTTTTGCTCACAAATAAAATTTCGTCCGATTATTCAAACGCAGAACCATCTGCACACAATATATTTGTGCGTTTTGCACATATAAGCTCTGCCTTAACGTTATTTTCGGCACAGTAAGCCGCAAATGCATCGGTAAAAATAGCCGCATTCAGGTTGAGCTCCAGCCCCGCAGGCAGCCTTATATCAACATACACGCTGTCGCCCTCCGAAACGCCTTTTATCTCCACATACGGCTTGATATCAACAGTTATCATGCCTTTTTTCTTGGAGCGCTTTTCCACTTCTATCCTTTCCTGCGCCATAAAGCTGTCAAGGGCAGCCTTTACATCAGCCATGCTGCCGCTGTAGGTCAGGGTATATTCCGCAAAGCCTATCTCCTTGTTGAGATGAACGGGTGCAGCCGCTCCCACAGCGCAAAGCCCCTCGGGAAGCTCGCCGTTCAGCCTGCTGACTATCTCCTCAAAGGAAATATCCTCCACGATGTAAAAGTCCATCGGCTCCCTTGCGCCCTCAACGCCCAGCGACAGGGCAAGGGGGAAGTTCAGGTATATTCTTGGATTGAAGCCCTCGGAATACCACACAGGCAGTTCCGACCTTTTCAGTGCCCTCTGCATGGCTCTGAGCAGGTCAAGGTGAGAGATATAGACCGCTCTCCCCTTTTTCTCAAAGAACACACGAACAGGCTTCTTGTTTGCAAGCGGCTCACCGTGGGGCGCTTCAGCTGTCGCCTGAGCAGGCACGGAGCTTGTGAGTGCGCCGCTCTTTTCTTCGGCAAAGCATTCTCTGCCCACAGCCTTGTTAACACCGCAGCCCGAGCATCCCTCACGGCAGTTTCTCGTCGCAATACCCTCGTGAGCCTTTTTGTTCTCACGGATAAGGAACTCCTTTGTGACCATATAGTCAAGGTGCTCCCAAGGCATCTGCTCATCATATGCGGAGCCACGATGGGAATAGAACTCAATGTCGGTATTCGTATCGGCAAACGCCTGCATCCACGCATCGAAGTTATAAAGCTCGTCCCAGCCGTCAAACTTGCAGCCCAGCTCCCATGCACGCTTTATTACCGCTCCCTGCCGCCTGTCGCCCTTGGCAAGAGCCGCTTCAAGAACGCTTATCTTGTAATTATGGTAGCTTACGTTGATGTATCGCTTGCCCTTTACGCAGTCAAGCAGCAGCTTCTGGCGGCGGTTTATCTCGTCAACGGATATCTGCGGCTCAAACTGGAAAGGTGTAAATGGCTTTGGCACAAAGGTGGCGCAGCTGATGGAAATGCTCAGCTTCTGACCTCTCGGTCTGTCCTTCATATTAAAGTACAGGTCTGCTATGCGCTTGGCAAGGTCGGCTATGCCGATGATGTCCTCGTCCGTTTCGGTGGGAAGTCCCAGCATGAAATAAAGCTTTACTCCCGCATATCCGCCCTCGAAAGCCGTGCGGCAGGCAGACATTATCTCATCTTCCGTGAGATTTTTGTTGATAACATCACGGAGACGTGCCGTTCCCGCTTCCGGCGCAAAGGTAAGTCCGCTTTTTCTTACCTTGGAAAGCTGCTCCATAAGCTCCTTGTTGAAGCGGTCGATACGCATGGAGGGCAGCGCAAGATTTATCCTCTCGCCCTCGGTGTAGCCCGTCATCTTGGAAAGCACGCCCTCGATATCGTAATGGTCGCTGGTGCTCAGCGATGCAAGTGACAGCTCCTCATAGCCCGATGAGCTGCAAAGACATTTTGCTTCTTTTAATATAGTATCCGCCCTTTTCTCTCTGAACGGACGATAGATAAAGCCTGCCTGACAGAAACGGCAGCCACGTATGCAGCCTCTCAGCACCTCAACCACGGAGCGGTCGTGAACTATCTCGGAAAAGGGAATAACGAACTTTTCGGGATAGAACACCTTGTCAAAGTCGGCAATGATGCGCTTTGTAACCTTTTCTGGCACGCCTGCACGGTTGGGCACAACGCTTTCTATCCTGCCGTCCTCCTTGTAGGAAACGTCATAGAAGGACGGAACATATATGCCGCCTATCTGTGCAGCCCTTTCAAGGAAGCTCTGCTTTGTGTATTCGCCGGACTTTTTCATCTGCTCGTAAAGCTCCATCAGCTCAATGTTGGCTTCCTCGCCCTCGCCGATAACAAACAGGTCGATAAAATCACACAGGGGTTCGGGATTGCATACGCAGGGGCCGCCCGCAATTACAATGGGGTCATCTTCACTGCGTTCAGCCGCCGGCACAGGCAGACCTGCCAGGTCAAGCATATTAAGGATATTTGTGTAGCAAAGCTCGTACTGAATGGTAAAGCCGATGAAATCGAACTCCTTTATGGGGTCAAGGCTCTCCAGACCGTAAAGGGGTATGTCATTTTCACGCATAAGAGCCTCGTAATCGGGCCACGGCGCAAAAACACGCTCGCACCACCAGTTCTCACGGGCATTTTTCAGGGAGTAGAGTATTTTCATGCCGATGTGGGACATTCCCACGTCGTATGCGTCGGGGAAGCAGAAAGCAAAGCGCACATCTACCTTACTTTTATCCTTTACAACGCTGTTGAACTCTCCGCCGATGTATCTTGAGGGGGATTTAACTTTAAGCAGCTGCTTCTGAATTTTTTCTTTAAGTTCCATTATTAGTTCCTTTTGTAATATTCCACGTCATATTTTCAGCTCGGGGATATGAGCTTTTATCTCACGGACAACGCCGTTATCATCATTTGAGGGGGCAATATAATGCGCCGCACTTTTAAGCTGCGGGTGAGCATTTTCCATGGCAAAGCTGTATTTGCAGCAGCTCATCATCTCATAGTCGTTAAGATAATCGCCGAAAACCATTGCCTCGTCATAGCCTGCGCCAAGCCTTTCCATAAGCTTTGTTACGGCAGTGCCCTTGTTGACCGTTTTTCCCACGATATCCACCCAGCAGGTGTTTGAAAGGATAACGTTGAAATCATCGGAAAAGCGCTTCATGGCAGGATAGACCTGCGTTTCGGCGTTCTTGTCAAAAAGTGCTATCTTGATTATCCTGTCGCCGTCCGGTATCACGCTGAAGTCATTCACCGTTTTCAGGCGGGCGCAGTAGGTGTTGCAGCTGTCGGAAAAATCCTTGTCGCTGTCAGCCACATATGCGCAGTTCTCTCCCGAAAGCAGGATACGCACACCCTTGTCGTAAAGCTTCTCCGCCTCATGTACCATGGCAAGAACATCATCGGCGGGCATGGGCAGGGAGTAGATAAGCTGACCCTTTTCATATGCCACGCCGCCGTTTTCGGCAATGAACATCATCTTGTCACGTACGGGCATAAAAAGCTTTTCAACGCCGTAATACTGCCTGCCGGAAGCGGCGGCAAAGGTGATGCCCATATCATAAAGCTTTTCCACCAGCTCCATAAAGCCGTCGGGAAGAGCATGACTGCTGTTCAGAAGTGTGCCGTCAAGATCGGCGGCGATAAATTTTATCATCTGAGATCCTCTCTTCAAAAAAGTTTCCGAATAATTATAGCATATCGCAGGGAATAATTCAACGGATAATTATAAACAGCAATGCGCCGCCGATATGCCAAATATGAACAAAATGTAAAATTTAGCATTCTGCTCTTGATTTTGCCAAAGGAAAGGTATATACTGATATTAGCACTCAAAAAGAAAGAGTGCTAACACTTGTAAGATGAAAGTGCTAAAATTCACTGTTTCCATTTCCATTCGGGAACAGTACATTTACATAAAAGGATGTGTTATTATGGCTGAAACAAAACAGTTCAAAGCAGAATCCAAGCGTCTGCTTGATATGATGATCAACTCCATTTATACTCATAAGGAAATATTCCTCCGTGAGCTTATCTCCAACGCCAGCGATGCTATCGACAAGCTGTATTTCAAGTCTCTTACTGATGACAAGGTTGGCATGAACAAGGACGATTTCAAGATCGAGATAACCGCCGACAAGGAAAACAAGGTGCTCACTATCTCCGATAACGGTATCGGTATGACCGCCGATGAGCTGGAAAACAACCTTGGTATCATCGCAAACAGCGGCTCCTTCAAGTTCAAGAACGAGAACGAAAAGACAGACGATGTTGATATCATCGGTCAGTTCGGCGTAGGCTTCTACTCCGCTTTCATGGTAGCAAAGGAAGTTGAGGTCCGTTCCAAGGCTTACGGTTCCGACAAGGCTTATATGTGGAAGTCCAGCGGCGCTGACGGCTACACTATTGAAGAGTGCGACAAGGACAGCGTTGGTACAGAAATTCGCCTGACCCTCAAGGACGACACCGAAACCGAGTGCTATGACGAGTATCTTGAAGCCTCCACCATCAAGGAGCTTGTAAAGAAATACTCCGACTATATCCGCTTCCCCATCAAGATGGACGTGGAAAAGACTAAGAGAAAGGCTGACGCCAAGGAGGACGATTATTCCGACGACGCTTACGAGACCGTTATCGAGAACGAGACCCTCAACAGCATGGTCCCCCTCTGGAGAAAGAACAAGAACGAGCTTAAACCCGAGGATTACAACAACTTCTACAAGGAAAAGTTCTTCGACTACACCGACCCTCTCAAATATATCCACTCCAAGATCGAGGGTACCGTTACATATGATTCCCTGCTGTTCATTCCCGCAAGAGCGCCTTTCAACTTCTACTCCAAGGACTACGAAAAGGGTCTGCAGCTTTATTCCAGCGGCGTGCTTATCTCCGACAAGTGCGCTGACCTGCTCCCCGACTACTTCTCATTTGTAAGAGGTCTGGTAGATTCCGCAGACCTGTCGCTGAACATCTCCCGTGAAATGCTCCAGCACGATCACCAGCTCAAAACCATTGCAAAGTCCATTGAAAAGACGATCAAGAGCGAGCTGAAAAAGATGCTCAACAACGAGCGTGAAAAGTACGAGCAGTTCTGGAAGACCTTCGGTATCCAGATAAAGTTCGGCGTTTACGACAATTACGGCAGAGACAAGGACGCTGTTGAGGATCTGCTGATGTTCACCTCCTCCCACGAAAACAAGCTCACCACCCTTGATGAGTATGTTTCCAGAATGAAGGAAGAGCAGAAGTACATCTACTATGCCGCAGGCGACAGCGTTGAGAAGATACAGGCTCTCCCCCAGACCGAGCTGCTTCGTGACAAGGGTTATGAGATACTTTACCTCACCGATAACGTGGACGAGTTTGCTGTTAAGGTGCTCATGCGCCACGGCGACAAGGAGTTCAGGAACGTTTCCGAGGGTGATCTTGGCATTGACACCGAGGCTGAAAAGGAAGAGACCAAGAAGCTTGCCGAGGAAAACAAGGATATGCTCTCATTCATCACCGCAGCCCTTGATGGCAAGGTAAAGGAAACAAAGATATCCGACAAGCTGAAATCTCACCCTGTCTGCATCTCCAGCTCCGGTCAGATCTCCCTTGAAATGGAGAAGATACTCAACCAGAATCCTCAGAACGAGAAAGTCAAGTCCGAAAAAGTCCTGGAGATCAACCCCAACCACAAGATATTTGCCGCAATGCAGAAGCTTTACGGCGAGGACAAGGAAAAGTTCAAGGATTACGCATCTATCCTCTACGATCAGGCACTTCTCATCGAGGGTATGCAGATCGAAGACCCTGTTGAATTTTCCAACAAGATATGCGCACTTATGGCTGAATAAGCTGTGTGCATAAATATATTGTAAACGTGAATATCCCGACAGTATTACCGCTGTCGGGATATTTTTGTTGACAGTTTTATTAAAATTTTGTATAATAAGGTAAGACTATATATTTAGGAGGAGAGCATAATGTTAACGGACATAGCAAAACAGCAGCTCAGAAAAGCAGGCTGGTATGAGGGAAGAAAAATTGACCTTACTAAATATGAAGAGGCATATGCAAAAATCGGCTGTGAAATATTTCCTGCTGCAAGGAAATTTCTTGAAGAGTATGGAGATCTGCATTTTTATGACAAATGTGAGGCACTTGATTTGAGAAAAGGATATTACATAAATGAAAGCTCAACAGAGCTTGTTTATTGCTGCGGACATAGAGATAGGAAACTTGAGGAATTGGTAGAAAATCTTTTTGGACAAAAGATACTGAAAGTTGGATTGATAGATTGCGGTAATATCTATATATTCATTTCCGAAGACGGGAGATTTTTTGTAAACTGGTATAATTATGGACTTTGGGCAGAAAATTCAGACCAGCTTTGGAATGAATACTATGGCGAGGACTATGGCTGGGAATTATGGGACGATGTTAAAGCAGGAAAAGACAGAACTATGAGAAAAAAGCAAATAGAAAAATACTTATAACGGTCAGAAAAGCAAAAAACTGAGAAGGAAAACTCCTTCTCAGTTTTTTCATGCCATATGGCTTATAAGCTGTGATTATCTCTCGATCACCTGTGCTCTGTCGGGGCCAACGCCTACCATGCTGATGGGGCACTCGCAAAGCTCTTCAAGGCGGGAGATGTACTTGCGGCAAACCTCCGGAAGCTCTTCAAACTTTCTGCAAGCGGAGAGATCCTCGCTAAAGCCCTTAAACTCCTCATAAACAGGCTCGCAGCCCTCAAGTCCCTCAAGTGTGGGGGGGAAGTCCTTGATGATAGTGCCGTCGGGCTTCTTATATGCTACGCAAACCTTGAGTGTATCAAGACCTGCAAGTGTATCAAGCTTGTTGATAACGAGGGAAGAAAGACCGTTTACACGAACTGCGTGGCGAACGATAACAGAATCGAACCAGCCTGTTCTTCTGGGTCTGCCTGTGATGGTACCGAACTCGCCGCCCTTATTGCGGATATAATCGCCTGTTTCGTCGTTAAGCTCTGTGGGGAAAGGACCCTTGCCGACTCTTGTGGTGTATGCCTTTGCAACGCCGTAGATAGCGTCAATGGTCATGGGGCCTACGCCTGTACCTGTGCAAACGCCTGCGGACAGGGGATGAGAGCTTGTAACGTAAGGATATGTACCGAAGTCGATATCAAGGAGAGTAGCCTGTGCGCCCTCGAAGAGGATAGTCTTTCCTGCCTTCTTAGCCTCATAGGTAAGAACGGAAACGTCGTCCATGTACTTAGCCAGACGCTGACCGTAGCCGATATATTCCTCGATAACTGCGTCAAGGTCGATAGCCTCGCCGCCGTAAACCTTTGTGATGATAGCGTTCTTAAGCTCGCCCACGCTCTTAGCCTTTTCACGGAAGATGTCGGGGTGAACCAGATCGTAAAATCTCAGACCGCTTCTCTCGTACTTATCCATATAGGTAGGGCCGATTCCACGGTGAGTGGTTCCGATGTCCTTATTGCCTCTGAACTTTTCGGAAAGTCCGTCAAGAGCGATGTGCCAAGGCATAATGATGTGCGCTCTGGGGTCGATCTTCAGGTTATCGAAGGAGATTCCTCTCTTGGAGAGGTCGTCGATCTCGCCGAGAAGATCCTTAGGGTCAAGAACTACGCCTGCGCCGATAAGGCAGAGGGTGTTTTTATAGAGAATACCTGAGGGGATAAGGTGAAGCTTATAGGTCTCGCCGTTGCTTGCAACAGTGTGACCCGCATTGTTGCCGCCCTGGGAACGTACAACAACATCTGCACGGGAAGCCAGTATATCAATTACCTTTCCCTTGCCTTCGTCGCCCCACTGGGTACCGATTACGATATTAGCAGACATTTAAAATTCCTCATTTCTTGAATGAAATATTTTCAGGAAGCGGATTTTCCGCATTACTATATTATTATAACAAATTGTCTCCCCTCTGTCAATAGTAAAAAAGTAAAAAGGCGGCATGTTGCCGCAGCCACCTCGTTAGAAATTACAGCAATAAAACTCTCATTTGTGGCTCGGTAACTGTTATTTATGGCATTATTTAAAATATAGGTATGCGGCGTGTCGCCGCCTCCACCCGTAAGTTATTTAAGTTGGGACTATTTCATCTGCAGCTCGGTAACTGTTATTAGTAGATATTTTCTGAAATGCAGGACGGCATGTTGCCGCCTCCACCCGTACTTTAATATATGGGGACTATTTCATCTGCGGCTCGGTAACTATTATTTTATGGCATTATTTAAAATATAGGTATGCAGCGTGTCGCCGCAGCCACCTCGTTAGAAATTACAGCAATAAAACTCTCATTTGAGGCTCGGTGACTTTATACGATCTCCTATGTTCTCTCCCCCGATGTATTGCAGACGGTGCACAGCCTTGGGATACCGTTGTCACAGGCAAAGCGGCGGCATATCTCGGCCGTTTCGCTGTTTTCATCGGCACAGCAGACGATTATATCACATTCCGCTGTGGCAAGGCGGCGGAGCAAAAGCTCTATATTATCTGCGCTGTCATCGGCGAATATAAGTATCCTCTGACCGAAGGGCTTTTCCGCTCCCCGCAGAGCCGACACTGCCGACAGGCACATGATAACAGCCGAAAATATGAAAATAACAGCGGTCTCATAAGCTATATCCATAAAAACACCTCCGTATTTCATATTATGATGAAAACACGGAGGTGTTCGGATATTATTTTTTCCATGTTGCGGGAGCAAACAGGAGCAGCATGGGGAAAAGCTCCAGTCTGCCTGCCAGCATATCAAAGATAAGTATTAGCTTTGTAGGCGAGGACATAAAGCCGAAATTCTGAATGGGGCCGACCATTTCAAGGCCGGGGCCAACGTTATTGAGCGTTGCGGCTACAGCGGTGAAGTTCGTTATCAGGTCATAGTTATCGAAGGACATAACGCCCATTGAGATAACGAAAACCATTATATAGCAGACCATATACACATTTACCGAGCGCACGGTCTCGTGGTCGATGGCGTGGGAATCAACGGTTATCTTACGCACCTGCTTGGGGTGGATCATAACGCTGAGTTCCTTTGCCATGCTCTTGAAGAGAATGATTATTCTCGATACCTTTATGCCGCCGCCCGTACTTCCTGCGCAGGCGCCGATGAACATTATCAGCACGATGATAGTTCTGGAAAGCTCGGGCCACATGTCAAAGTCCGCTGTGGAAAATCCCGTTGTGGAAACTATTGAAGCCACGGTGAATGAAGCATTTCTCAAAGCATCTCCCACACTGGGGAAAAGGTGCCTGATGTTCAAAGTTATGACGGTTATGGCGGAAATGACGATAAGCGCAAACACTTTCAGCTCGCTGTTGAACACCTCTTTCAGCTTGCCTGTTATCAGCAGATAATAGGAGCTGAAATTTATGGAGAATATGAGCATAAATACCGTAACGATAATTTGCAGTGCGGGAGAAAAGCTTGCAAAGCTGTCATTCCTGAAGCCGAATCCGCCTGTGCCTGCTGTGGAAAAAGAGGTGTTCAGTGCATCGAACACTCTCATTCCGCCTATGAGCAGAACAATGAACTCAGCAAAGGTCAGCACAAAGTATATGGAATAAAGTATCATTGCGGTGGTCTTTACTCTGGGAACAAGCTTGCTTACCGAGGGGCCGGGGCTTTCCGCTTTCATGATGTGCATATTCTGTCCGCCGCTGAGGGGAACGAACGCCATTATAAAGACCAGCACGCCCATGCCGCCTACCCAGTGGGTGAAGCTTCGCCAGATAAGTATGGCTTTGGGAAGTGTCTCTACCTCTCCGAGAACTGTTGCTCCCGTTGTGGTGAATCCCGAGACCGTCTCGAACAGTGCGTCAACGAAATTGGGTATCACGCCCGAGATATAAAAGGGCAGTGCGCCGAAAAGACTGAGCACTATCCAGCTGAGGGACACTATAACATAGCCCTCACGGGAATAAAGCGCCCTGTTTTCCGGCTTTTTCATTATAAGCAGTCCGCCGCATATAAGGCAAAGCCCTGCGGATATGAGAAAATCCGCCAGCACTGCCTCGCCGTAAACCACAGCGGTTATAATAGGCACTAAAAAAAACAGCGCTTCAAAAATAAGTATCCAGCCCAGGATATTGAGAATCATTTTAAAATTCATATGTGTGGCTGCCTTTGCAAGAGCAAAAGCCAAACTCCTTCCTTATCTTAAAATATCCGCTATATCATGGAGCTGCATAAGGTTGGAGACAACAACAACTGCGTCCCCGGGCTGAATGATATCGTGTCCTCTCGGGATTATGACCTTGCGCTCACGGAGAACAGCTGCGATAAGCACGTTATCCTTGAATTTAAGCTCCGCAAGAGGAACGCCCGCAATAGGCGAGTTTTCCTTGACGATAAACTCCGCCGCCTCTATCTTACCCTTGATGATATTGTAAAGTGTCTCAACGTTGCTGCCAATGGTGTTTTTCATTGCACGGACATACCGCACTATCATATCGGAGGTGATGTTCTTGGGGTAGATTATGGAATCAAGGTCAAGCTTCTTGATTACCGTGTCAAAGTCGATACGGTTTATCTTGGTGACGAGCTTTCCCTTGCCTGCGCTCTTTGCAAAAAGCGAAAGCAGGATATTTTCCTCGTCAAGATTGGTAAGAGCCGCAAATGCGCCGCAGTTTGCCAGTCCCTCTTCAAGAAGTATCTCCTGATCCACAGCGTCGCCGTTTATTACGGAAACATCGGGCCATGTGGTGCAAAGCTCCTCGCACTTTTCCGCATTCTTTTCTATTATCTTGATGGCAATGCCAGAGCGCTGGAGGATATCGCAGAGATAATGGGTAATCTCGCCGCCGCCGACTATCATAACGTCCTTGACGGAATTTATCTTGTAGTCTATTTTGCGGAAGAACTCATTGGCATTTCTGGGGGAAGCGACTATTGAGATAACGTCCTTTTCCCGGAAAACGAAGTCCGCATTTGCGATGAATGCGTCGTCCCCACGCTCGATGGTGCATACGAGTACATCACAGTGGAGCTTTGCAACTATCTCCTTTACGGAGCAGCCCGCAAGGCGGCTGTTTTCGGGGAGCCTGAATTTAAGCAGCTCCACCCTGCCCTTTGCGAAGGTGTCTATCTTTATGGCGGAGGGGAAGCGCAGAACTCTGGCTATCTCCTGAGCCGCAGCATATTCGGGGTTGATGACCATTGCAAGTCCAAGCTCTTCTTTAAGATAAGGCGCCTCGGTGCTGTATTCGGGGCTTCTTACACGGGCTATGGTCTGGCAGTTACCTGCTTTTTTGGCGATAAGGCAGCACAGCAGATTCAGCTCATCTGACGCAGTTACCGCAATGAGCAGGTCTGCATGCTTGATGCCTGCCTCCTGCTGGGTCATATGGGTAGCGCCGTTTCCCACAACGCCCATTATATCCAGCCTTGCGGAGACCGAGTTCACCTTTTTGGGGTTAAGGTCAATGACCGTGATGTTGTTGCCTTCCTCATTGAGCTGTTCGGCAAGCGCCTGTCCTACCTTTCCGCAGCCCACAATGATAATATTCATATATACTTATGCTTCCTTTCAAGTCATGATAATGCTTTTTTGCCGAAAAGCTCCCAAAGCACAGTGCGGCAGCCTATTTTTTCATACCAGTCATACACACCTGTGTGATGGATAAAGCATTTGCCGAAGCCCTGCTTTTTAAGCTCTTCCGCCGCAAGGGCAACCATTTTAAGTCCTATTCCCTGCCGCCTGAACCGTGGAACAGTGCCCACACAGCCCACAGCACCTGTCCGATGCACTCCGTCGGAGACAACGGAAGGCTCCCACTCTTCTGTTATGCAGAAAGAGGCTATCTCTCCGCCGCAGAAGCCGCAGAACACCTTTGAGCCGCCGAAATACTGCACCCAGTCGGGAACAGTCTCCTCCACGGCTTTTTTCAGCGCTTCCGATGTGCCGTCAATATATCCGAAGGTAACATTCTCAGCAACGGGCAGATCATGCTCAGATGCGGAAAAATCATCAAGCAGAAGCTCCATTTCAGCGCAGCCGTCATCAAAAACATATCCACGCTTTTCAAAAAACGGAAAGCTCCGCTTGTCGAAATTCTCCTTTGAAACGGGCGCTCCGATAAAAAGCCCAGAAGCTCCGCCGAGAATGACTTCGCTGTGTTCTTTGCCTATATGCTCTTCCGCCTGAGCCAAAAGCTCCGAGCCTATACCCTGTCGGCGGTACTTTTCCGAAACGCATATCAGCCGCAGGCTGTTGTCCTTAACCACCGCAAAGCCAACTATATCGCCGTTTTCCTTATGCTCAAAAGCAGTGCAGCCGCCGATATCGAGCAGTTGAACAAACATCCCCCTGTTTAATTGAAGTTCGGGATAGCAATCCCCAAACAGCTCAAAATATCCCATGCAAAGCTCCTTATTCAATAGGCGGAATATCCTTGGACGCTTCCTCATAGAACACGCCAAGCTTGCCGATGTAAGAATCCTTCCATGGCTTGTTCCTGCCGATGTAATGGACTATGGCAGAAATGTTCCGCACATTTTCGGGGGTCATCATATGATACACCATAAGCCGCTCGGTCATATTGTATCTGAGCGGTTCAAGGGGATATATCTTATCGGAATAAAGCCCGCTGAGAACGTCCTGATCGGGCAGGATAAGCAGCTTTTCGTTCTCACTGATGTAGTTATATACCTCTTCCTCGCTCTGGCTGCTGCGGAGAAGATCTAAATTCATAAGCATTACGCCCGAATTTATGTAAGGGCCTTCATCGTCCATGCCAAGGCGTATTTTGTTTATCATTCGCATGACTTCATTTACGTGGGAAGCCGCAGCATAATAATAGCCGTCCAGCCGGGTCTCGTAAAGCTCCTTTACGGAACCCAGCACCACGATATCGGGGTCAAGATACAATATCCTGTCAAGGCTTTCGGGGAGGTACTTTGCGGCAAATATCCGAAAATACATCTCACGGGGATATCTGTCGGTAATGGGGGCGTCCGCAAATTCGTTCTCCCCTGTCTTTATGTCAATGAGCCTGCATTTATCGGCAGGGATACGCTGACGGACAGCCTCAAAATCCGCCTCGGTAAGAGAAGCGTTCATAACGTAAACATCAAATTCCGTGTCGGGATTTGACTTTATGAGCGATGAAAGCATTACGCAGAGCTGGTAAAGATAACCTCGGTTAAGTGTGACCAGAATATTCATATAACTTCCCCTTTGTTCTGATTTTCCTCTATAAGTTTGTCAAGGCTCCTGAGTGTCTTTACGGTAAATATAGCCGTAAACGCCGCCGTAAGCACATCTGCGACGGACTGTGTCATCTGAAGTCCCGTAAGTTCGAATACCTGCGGCAGTATAAGCACCAGCGGAATGAAGAAAACGCCCTGCCTTGCAATGGCAAGAAAGCTTGCAAGCAGTGTTTTTCCCATGTTCTGGACAATCATATTCGTCATAATGATGATGCCCTGCAAAAATCCCGTTACGCACTGGAACCTGAGAAGCGGCGTGCCTGCGCTGATAACGTCGGGGTCATCACGGAAGAATGCCACCAGCTGAGGTGCAAACACAAACACTATTGCGCCGAACACCATCATGAACAGGGTCGATGCCTTTATGCAGAAAAGATACATACGCTTTATCCTGTCATACCGCTTTGCACCGTTGTTGAAGCCGCACACGGGCTGGAAGCCCTGACCAAAGCCTATGACCACGGAAGCGCCTATCATAACTATCTTGTTAACAACCGACACCGCCGCAATAACAGCCTCGCCGAAATTTCCCGCTGCGTGGTTCAGGCAGATAATGGACACGCTCATGATGGACTGCCTGAAAAGCGAGGGCGTGCCGAAGCGGAATATTGCCGAAACTATTTCGCCGTTCAATACAAAATCCGGCTTGCGGAAAGGGATACGTCCGCTCATTACAAGCAGCACTATAAAGGAGATGATCTGGCTTGAAACAGTCGCCAGAGCAGCTCCACGGACCTTCATGCCCAAAATGAAGATAAAAACGGGGTCAAGGATAACATTCAGCACCGCTCCGCTTGCCATGCCTATCATGCCATAGAAAGCGTTGCCCTGAAATCTCAGCTGGTTGTTCATTGTAAATGATGCCATTACAAAGGGAATACCGATAAGCAGCACCGATACGTATTCCACTGTGCTTTCCATAAGCAAGGGTGTTGCTCCCAGAAGCTGCGACAGCGGGCGGATATTCATATAGCCCAGCAGCGAAAGTATAACGCCCATCATAAGGGACAGCACCGCTGCCGTGTCAGCCATCTGTGCGGAAGCCTTTACATCGCCCTCACCCAGCTTTCGTGCCATATAGTTTCCCGAACCGTGGCCGAAGAAAAAGCCTATTGCCTGTATAACGTTCATAAGCGGCAGAGCCAGTCCCACGGCAGCCGTGGAAACGGTGTCGAGCCTGCCCACAAAATAAGTGTCAGCCATGTTGTAAAGCGCCGTGATAAGCATGGTTATTATCGTAGGCACTGCCATTTTGCAGACAAGAAGCTCAACGGGAGAGTGGAGCATATCATGTCTTTTCTCTTCGGGGGTCATCATCTGGAAATATCATCCTTACTATTTACTTTATATATAAGTATATTATACCAAATCGGAAGAAATTGTCAAGCGTGCGGCGGCGTATAACCGCTGTCAGACCGTTAAGATTTACGGCATAAAGCCTGTTTTTCAGAGGTATCTTGACATTATTCCCCATATGTGCTATATTTAAATAGCATTTAAAGCGGCGCAAAAAAGTGACACCACATCTGTAGGTGTCTTTTTTTTACGGCAAGAAAGGATCTTCCCCATTATGCAAGGCGTTAAAGCAAAAGCTGCAAAAGCGGCTTTTCCCTACACTCTTCCCATACTTACAGGCTTCCTGTTTCTGGGTATCGCCTACGGCGTTTATATGAACAGTCTGGGGTTCTCATTCGTTTATCCGATGATAATGAGCGTTACTATATTTGCAGGCTCTATGGAATTTGTGGCAGCGACCATGCTGCTGAGCAAATTTGACCCGCTGGCAGCCTTTGTCACAACGCTTATGGTAAACGCCCGTCATCTTTTCTACGGCATTTCCATGCTGGAAAAGTACAACGTCAAGGGCTTTCGTAAGATATACCTTATCTACGGAATGTGCGATGAATCCTTTTCAATAAACTGCTCCGTTGACGCTCCCGAGGGCGTTGACAAGGGCTGGTTCATGTTCTTTGTGACCCTGTTCAATCAGGCATACTGGGTTTTCGGTGCCACCCTCGGAGGACTGCTGGGAAACCTTATCACCTTTGATACAAAGGGGCTTGATTTCGTTATGACAGCCCTGTTCATAGTCATCTTCACCGACCGCTTCATGGCACGCCGTGTCCACCTCCCCGCACTGCTGGGACTGGGGCTTACGACGCTGTGTCTGGTGATCTTCGGCAGCGATAACTTCATCATTCCCTCAATGATAGCCATTCTGCTCTCCCTGACCATTTTCAGGAAGAAGCTCGACCTGCCCGAGGAAACGCTGAAAAAGCCCGACAGATCATAAAAGGAGGATAAGGAAATGACTATCGCACAGCAGATAATCACAATAGGGGCTGTTGCTCTCGGAACACTTTGCACAAGGTTCCTGCCGTTCATCATCTTTCCTGCGGGAAAGGAAACGCCGAACTACATAAAATATCTTGGAAAGGTGCTTCCCTTCGCCGTTACGGGGCTTCTGGCAATATACTGCTACAAGTCCGTTTCGGTCACATCATACCCTTTCGGACTGCCCGAATTTATCGCAGGAGGACTTACGGCAGGGCTTCACTTCCGGAAGAAAAATATGTTTCTCTCCATTGCGGCGGGAACCATATGCTACATGCTGCTCATAAGATTTGTTTTTGCATAATTTAAAGTGCAAATATTCATAATGACTTTGCATCATCATCTCAGGTCATATTCAGTCAGATAAACGGAAAAAGTACAGCCAAACAGAGTTAACATATCGTTAATTATATGTGTAAACTGACCAATACAACCGTTTATATAGTTTAAAATACCATTTTTTTAACATTGACTTTTAAGGCAAAAAATTGTAAAATATAGGTGTAATTAAAGTTGTATATGTAAAATCTGTGCAGTCTGTGATGTATTTTACAGCTCCGATCCATGATTTTGCGTACAAGATTACCCCGCTGGCATGAACCGTCGTAATGCTATGCGGTAAAAAATCCCACCGACGGAGAAACAAGGGGTTTACAATGAAAACTTCAAAGAAAATTCTTGCACTTAGTCTTGCTGCCTGCATGACTGTACCTTTCTTTACAGCTTGCGGCGATGCTGCTTCCACCGACGCTGCAGCAGCTGACAACGGCGCAGCAGCTTCCACAGGCGCTTCCTTCAAGATCGGCGGTATCGGTCCTATCACAGGCGGCGCTGCTGTTTACGGTCAGGCTGTAAAGAACGCAGCTGAGATGGCTGTTGAGGAGATCAACGCAGCAGGCGGTATCAACGGCTACCAGATAGACTTCAAGTTCGAGGACGATGTTCACGATGCAGAGAAGTCCGTAAACGCTTACAACACCCTTAAGGACTGGGGCATGCAGATGCTCATGGGTACCGTTACTTCTACTCCCTGCCAGGCAGTAGTTGAGGAGTCCCACAACGACAATATGTTCCAGCTCACTCCTTCCGGCTCCGCAATCGAGAGCATCAAGTATGACAACGCATTCAGAGTTTGCTTCTCCGATCCTAACCAGGGTGTCGGCGCAGCTCAGTACATCGGTCAGAACAACCTTGCTGAAAAGGTAGCAGTTATCTACAACAGCTCCGATGTTTACTCTTCCGGTATTTACGAGAAGTTCGCTGCAGAAGCTGCAAATCAGCCCTTCGAGGTAGTTGCTGCAGAAGCATTCACCGATGACTCCAAGACTGACTTCACCGTTCAGCTCCAGAAGGCTAAGGACGCAGGCGCTGACCTTATCTTCCTTCCTATCTACTATCAGGAAGCATCTCTTATCCTCCAGCAGGTAGCTGCTATGGATTATTCTCCCAAGTTCTTCGGCTGCGACGGTCTTGACGGTATCCTTGCAGTTGAAAACTTCGACCTCAGCCTTGCTAAGGGCGTAATGCTTCTTACTCCTTTCGCAGCTGATGCTCAGGACGATCTTACTCAGAAGTTCGTAACTTCCTATCAGGAAAAGTACGGAGAGGTTCCCAACCAGTTCGCTGCCGATACATATGATGCAATGTACATCATCAAGGCTGCTGCCGAAAAGGCAAACGTAACACCCGATATGTCCGTTTCCGATATCTGCGATGCTATGAAGGTTGCTATGACCGAGATCACATATGATGGTCTTACCGGAACAGGCATGACATGGAGTGCAGACGGCGAGCCCTCCAAGGCTCCTAAGGCTGTTGTAATCGACATTGCTGAGGACGGCACTGGTTCCTACAAGGCAATGTGATCTGACTTATAAAGTCTGATAGTTTTATCCGCATAATATTACCGTCGGTGTCGATATTTTGATACCGGCGGTTTATGTGGTTATAAGGACTTGTATTTTCAGCTTTAAAAAACCGAAAAGCAGAAGGAAATCCGAATATTTCCTTCCGCTTTTGAGTTTTTTAAACTTAAGATTCAACGAAAACTCAAAACAAAATAAACATTAGAATGGGGATTGAGAAAATGAGCTTTCTGAATTACTTGATCAACGGTCTCAGCCTGGGAAGCGTTTATGCGATCATTGCTCTTGGCTACACAATGGTTTACGGTATCGCAAAAATGCTGAACTTCGCTCACGGCGACATTATCATGGTAGGTGCATATGTGGTGTTCCTCTGCATGAAGAACGCAGGCCTTAGCCCTATTGTCAGCATCATTATCGCAATGATAGCCTGCACGATCCTGGGCGTTGTTATCGAAAAGGTGGCATATAAGCCTCTCAGAAACGTAAGCTCCTCGCTGGCGGTGCTTATCACAGCCATCGGTGTCAGCTACCTGCTCCAGAACCTTGCACTGCTCATATTCGGCGCAGACGCAAAGTCCTTCACATCGGTAGTTTCACTCAAGCCCATAAAGCTTTTTGACGGTCAGGTATCTATCACGGGAGAAGCTGTGGTAACTATCATCACCTGTATCGTTATCATGGTAGGTCTTACCCTCTTTGTCAACAAGACAAAGGCAGGAAAGGCAATGCAGGCAGTTTCCGAGGACAAGGGTGCGGCTCAGCTCATGGGCATCAACGTAAATGCCACAATAACCCTTACCTTTGCTATCGGCTCCGCTCTTGCGGCAGTTGCAGGCGCTCTCATGTGCTCCGCATATCCCAACCTTACCCCTTATTCGGGAACAATGCCCGGTATCAAGGCATTCGTTGCAGCGGTATTCGGCGGAATCGGCTCTATCCCCGGCGCTATGATCGGCGGACTGCTCATCGGCGTTATCGAGATAATCGGCAAGGCCTACATCTCCTCTCAGATCACTGATGCTATCGTGTTTGCTATCCTCGTTATCGTTCTTCTGGTAAAGCCTACGGGTATCCTCGGCAAGAACATTCAGGAAAAGGTATAAGGAGGGCTGATGATGAGTAACGTTAAAACAAAACCTGCTAAAAAGCTTACAAAGTCCACAACGGACAGCCTGATAAACTACGGCATCGTTATCGTGCTCTACATAATAATGATGATAATGCAGGCAACAGGCAATCTTTCAAGCTCCATGAAGGGCTTTCTCGTTCCCGTTTGTATCTATGTTATAATGGCAGTTTCCCTTAATCTGGTTGTCGGAATCCTTGGCGAGCTGAGCCTTGGCCACGCAGGCTTTATGTGCGTGGGTGCCTACACCAGCGCGATCTTCTCAAAGCTTACAGAATCCACCATTACAGCAGCTCCCCTGAGATTTACTCTTGCAATTCTTGTAGGTGCATTTTTTGCAGCTGTCTTCGGAATACTGATCGGAATCCCCGTTCTCCGTCTTAAAGGCGACTACCTTGCTATCGTAACACTGGCATTCGGCGAGATAATCAAGAACGTGGTAAACATCATCAACTTCGGCGTTGACTCCAACGGCTGGCATTTCTCCACCAAGAGCACCATGGAGCTTGGTCTTGAGGCTGACGGAAACGTCATCATCAAGGGCGCTCAGGGTATCTCGGGCACACCTAAGGACGCAAACTTCACCGTGGGCGTTATCCTCGTTCTCCTTACACTGTTCATCGTTCAGAACCTTATCAAGTCCAGAGACGGCCGTGCTATCATGGCGATAAGAGATAACCGCATCGCTGCCGAATCCGTGGGCATCAACATCACAAAGTACAAGCTCATGGTATTCACTATCTCCGCTTCTCTCGCAGGCGCAGCAGGTGCGCTCTACTCCCACAACTACGCAACACTTACCCCCGCAGGCGACAAGTTCAACTACAACGCATCTATCATGATACTGGTTTACGTGGTACTCGGCGGAATCGGAAATATCAGAGGTTCCGTTATCGCAGCCATCGTTCTGTATATCCTCCCCGAAAAGCTCCGCTTCATCGGCGACTACAGAATGCTGGTATATGCAATCGTGCTTATCATCGTAATGCTTATGAACTGGGCTCCCAAGGCACAGGAATATAAGCAGATGATCGCCTATAAATTCAAGAGCAAATTCGGTAAGAATAAGGAGGAAGCTGCGGAATGAATATGTTAGAGGTATCAAATCTGAGCATTTCCTTCGGCGGTCTTAAAGCCGTAAGCGAATTTAATCTTACTATCAAAAAGGGTCAGCTTTACGGTCTTATCGGCCCCAACGGCGCAGGAAAGACCACAGTGTTCAATATGCTGACAGGCGTTTACAAGGCAGACACAGGCTCCATTATCCTTGACGGCACAAACATCACAAAGATGAGCACCATTGAGGCAAACCGTGCGGGTATCGCAAGAACATTCCAGAATATCCGTCTTTTCAAGGAGCTTTCAGTTATCGACAACGTTAAGGTTGGTCTCCACAATCACCATTCCTACAGCACATTTGAGGGCGTGTTCCGTCTCCCCAAATACTTCAAGGTAGAAAAGGAAATAGAAGAAAGAGCGCTGGAGCTTCTCAATGTCATGGGTCTTGAGGAGGAAAGAGACGTTATCGCTTCAAACCTCCCCTACGGAAAGCAGCGTAAGCTGGAGATCGCCCGTGCTCTTGCCACCGCCCCCAAGCTCCTGCTTCTGGACGAGCCTGCGGCAGGCATGAACCCCAACGAGACTGCCGAGCTGATGGACACTATCCGCTTTGTACGTGAAAATTTTGATATGACTATCCTGCTTATCGAGCATGATATGAAGCTTGTTTCGGGAATCTGCGAAGAAGTCACTGTACTGAACTTTGGTCAGGAGCTTGCTCACGGCAAGACCTCTGACGTTCTCAACGATCCCAGAGTTATCACCGCATATCTTGGCGAATAATAAGGAGGCTCATAAAATGTCATTGCTCACTATCGAAAATCTTGAAGTATTTTACGGCGTTATCAATGCTATCAAGGGCATTTCCTTTGAAGTAAACGAGGGCGAGATAATCGCACTCATCGGCGCAAACGGCGCAGGAAAAACAACTATCCTTAACACAATCACAGGTCTTGTCCCCGCAAAATCAGGCTCCATAAAGTTTGAGGACAAGGATCTGCTCAAAACTCCTGCACACAAGATCGTAAGCATGGGCATCGCCCACGTTCCCGAGGGACGACGCATTTTCCAGCAGCTCACGGTTTTCGAGAACCTTAAGCTGGGCGCTTACACCCGAAAGGACAAGAAAGAGATCGCCGATACTCTGGAACTGGTCTATGAGCGCTTCCCCCGTCTTAAAGAGCGCCGCACCCAGATCGCAGGAACCCTTTCCGGCGGCGAGCAGCAGATGCTTGCAATGGGCAGAGCGCTTATGTCCCACCCTAAGATAATCCTTATGGACGAGCCTTCAATGGGTCTCTCCCCTCTTTATGTAACAGAGATATTTGATATTATCCGCTCGGTAAACGAATCGGGCACAACAGTTCTTCTGGTTGAGCAGAACGCTAAAAAGGCACTTTCCATCGCAAACAGAGCATATGTTCTTGAAACAGGAAAGATAGTTCTTTCGGGAGACGCTCACGAGCTTATGAACAACGACTCCGTAAAGAAAGCATATCTTGGCGAATAATATGGGGATACCCTATAAAGAAAGGATAAGGATCATGGACAACCTTGTAATTACAATAGCAAGAGAATTCGGCAGCGGCGGACGCTCCATCGGCAAAATGCTCAGCGAAAAGCTTTCCATTCCCTATTATGACAAGGATCTTATAAAGCTTGCCTCCGAGGACAGCGGCATAAACGAGGCTCTTTTCGGTCTGGCTGACGAAAAAGCAAAGTCGGGACTTTTCAAAAAGGTAAAGGTCTATGACGGTGATGTTATCACTCCGGAAAGATCCGATTTTACCTCTCAGGAAAATCTTTTCAACTTCCAGGCAAAGGTCATAAAGAACCTGGCAGATGAAAAAGCTCCCTGCATCATCATCGGAAGATGTGCGGATTTTGTCCTTGCTGACAGAGCCAATGTGCTGAGAATTTACATCTGGGCTGACAAGGAAACCTGCATCAACAATTCCATGAAGGTCTGCGGCTATGACCGCAAGGAAGCCGAAAAGCAGGTTGAGAAGATTAACCGTGAGCGCAGCGCTTATTATAAGGCTCACACAGGCAACGAGTGGACAGACGTGAGAAATTACGACCTGTGCCTCAATACCAGCCAGCTTGGCTTTGACAGATGTATCAAGATCATTGAGAGCTACATCGACATAATGAACAAGTGATAATAACACAGATTGCTGCGGTTTTCCGCAGCAATTTTTTTGAGGGGTATGTTATGCACGGTCTTGGTACGATAGTAAACGCCGCCGCCATTGTGGCAGGCAGCCTTATACTAATCACCAATAAAACTATAGACAAAAAATCATCGCATAATCCATATACGCAAGATTATGTTCAATTTTTTGTATAGTTTTTAATTGGTGCTTAGTATTATAGGAATGATATTCAAGTCAAAAATAAGCAAGCGCTTTCAGGACATTATAATGCAGGTAATGGGTCTGGCGGTAATGTTCATAGGAGCTTCAGGCGCTCTGCGAGGGATATTCACTGTAAAGGACGGTTTCCTTGAAACAGGCGGCACAATGCTGATGATAGCATCCCTTACCATAGGAGCGCTGCTGGGCGAGCTTATAAACATTGAGGCTCAGATGGAACGCTTCGGCGAATGGCTCAAGGACAAGGCAAAAAGCAGCGGAGATACCAAGTTCGTTGAGGGCTTTGTGACCGCTTCCCTGACAGTCTGCATAGGAGCAATGGCAATAGTCGGCTCCATTGAGGACGGCATCTCGGGCAATCACGACACGCTCTTTGCAAAGGCAGCCCTTGACCTTGTTATCGTAATGGTATTTGCCGCCACCTACGGCAAGGGCGTGGCATTCTCAGCTATTCCCGTTGCAATTCTCCAGGGCACCGTAACCATATGCGCAGGCTTTATCGCCCCCATAATGAACGACAGCATTATTGCAAACATCTCGTTCATCGGCTCAATGCTCATATTCTGCGTGGGCGTTAACCTTTCCTTCGGCAAGAAATTCAAGGTGGGCAATATGCTGCCTGCTATAATAATCCCTTTTATATACGGACTTATTGCAGGATAAAATGCCATTGTATTTTATAACCTCGATCAAATAACACAAAAGCGGTACCGCCCTTTCGGACGATACCGCTATTTTTATGTGTTCATATTGTCATTATGCTCTGGGAGTTGCATATACAACATCGGAGCTGCTGAGGTTTGTCCAGTTGCCGTTTACGCAGGCACGTACTGCAAAGCCGTAGTTAATGCCGTTTACCAGTCCCGAAACTGTGTAGGAAGTGGAGTAAACTGTTGCAACACTGTTATAATCGCCGTTGATGTAGGTATATACCATGTATCTGTCGGCGCCGTTTACTGCTGTCCACTGGAGGGAAACATATCCGTTGCCTGCTGCCGCACTGGTGATCTTAGGAGTTGAGGAGTAAGTAAGAGGTGTGCAGTAAACTATGTCAGAACCTGTGTAGCTTGTCCATGTGCTGCCCACATATGCTCTTACCAGGAAGCCGTATCTGATGCCGCCTACAAGACCCTGAACATTGTAGCTTGTGCCTTTTACGGTGGCTACCTGATTCATGGAGCCGTTGATGTAGGTGTAGATAGCATATCTGGAAGCACCTGTTACAGCTGTCCACTTGAGGGATACGCTCTCAACGCCTGCGGTTGCACTGGTTATCTTAGGTGAAGAGGGAGCTGTGGGAGTTGCATAAACGATATCGGAAGATGTAACAGCAGACCATGCGCCGTTTACGTAAGCCTTGACTGCAAATCCGTACTTGATGCCGTTTGCGAGGTTCTTTACTGTCATAGATGTCGCTGTGGTGGTTCCTCTGTTAGTCCACTGACCGTTCAGATAAGAGTAAACCGCATACTTGGAAGCTCCGCTTATGCCCGACCATGTAAGTGTTACCTGACCGTTACCGGCTGCTGCCTTTGTGATCTTGGGCTTTGTGCTTACTGCGGGAGTTGCATAAACGATATCGGAAGATGTAACGGTGCTCCATGCGCCGTTTACATAAGCCTTGACTGCAAAGCCGTACTTGATGCCGTTTGCGAGGTTCTTTACTCTCATAGATGTTGCTGTGGTGCTGCCTCTGTTGGTCCACTGACCGTTGATAACGGAATAAACCGCATATCTGGTAGCTCCGTTTACAGATGTCCATGTAAGTGTTACCTGACCGTTATCTGGAGTTGCCTTTGTGATCTTGGGCTTTGTGCTTGCAGCGGGAGTTGCATAAACGATATCGGAAGATGTAACGGAAGTCCATGCGCCGTTTACATAAGCCTTAACCGCAAAGCCGTATCTGATGCCGTTTGCAAGACCTGTTACTGTCATGTATCCGTTTCTGGTGTATCCGTGGTTCTGCCACTGACCGTTGATAACGGAATATACTGCATAATTGGTGGCGCCGCTTACGCCCGACCATGAAAGTGTAACCTGACCGTTATCGGGAGTTACCTTTGTGATCTTGGGCTTGTTTGCAGCTGTGGGAGTTGCATAAACGATATCGGAGCTTGAAACGGAAGACCATGCACCGTTTACCAGTGCCTTTACTGCGAAGCCGTACTTCAAGCCGCCTGTAAGACCTGTAACGGTCATGCTTGTAGCTGTGGTGTAGCCTCTGAGCACCCACTGATTGTTATTCTTGGTATAGACCGCATAATTGGTAGCTCCGCTTACAGCTGTCCATGTAAGATAAGCCTGACCGCTGCCGGGAATTACCTTGGTGATAACGGGCTTGGGAGAATAAGTGGGAGTTGCATATACCACGTCGTTTGCGGTATAGGAGCTGAGGTTGCCGTTGATATAGTAACGTACCAAAAATCCGTAGCGGACGTTATTTGTAAGTCCTGTTACGGTGTAGGTATTGCCTGTGGTTGCGCCTACATAGGTGATAAGGCCGTTCATGTAGGTATAAACGTTATACTGTGATGCGCCGGGTATCTTGCTCCACTGGAGGGAAGCGGTTCCGTTTATTGCGGAGGTTACCTTTAGGTTAAGAGCATTGGGAGAAGCAGGGTCGTTCTTCACGCAGCTGGGAAGAGTGATGTTGGTGTAATACTTGTTCATCACGGTGTAGTTGATGTTGTGGCGTGAATCAAGGCTCTGGAAGTATGTGGTGCTCTTATTGCAGTATCTGCTGTCAATGTAGCTTCCCTGATCCATAAGGCTTACATCTATCTCATACCAGTCGTTGAATATCTTTACTCTGTTCCATGCGTGATTATCGGTGATGACTGTGATACAGTCGATGCCTGCCGCATTGCAGAAATATGTCATTGTCATGGCATATCCGCTGCCGTAGCACTGTCTGTCAAGAAGTGCGCCTGCGATAGACTGGTGATGAGCGCCTGTGGAATATGATACCGCATTTGCTATCTTCTGATATATCGCCTGCTCCTTGGCAAGGTCATTTGTGTATTTGTTGATATCGGTCATCCATGTGTTGGTGATGCTGTTGATGCTGTTGTAAGCATTTCTTCTTACGGTACCGTTCTGGTAATCGGAATACATCATGGGGTAAACAAAGTTCTGACCGAATCTGTAGCCGTTTGTAAGGAAGAAATACTGGGGATTTGAGTAGTAGAACATATACAGTATCTGCTCAAGACGTGAGCTGGAGATGCTGTTGGAATCGAAGGAAACGTAGTCGATGTACTGAGATGTGTAGGTCTGGCTGGAAGAAAGCACTGCGTTGCAGGCATTTGCCAGATTGTTGTACAGAGTACGTTCGGCTGAGTTCAGCTGATTGTAGAAATAGCTTGTGTTATAGCGATAGGTAGCATCAAGGGTCTCACTGTAAACATCGCCCTCATTCAGAGCTTTGTCCCTGTCTATCATCTCTCTGATAGCTGCCATATCGTCATCGTCGGTGTAGATGCCCTCAACACCAACATCGGGGAGAACCATGTTGGAATCCTCTGCCATAATATCCTCAGCGGACTTTCCTGTCTGAGCAGTATCATCTGTTGTCTCGACAGTCTCAGTCTCATCTGGTTCGGTGACATCAGGTTCTGTTACATCAGGCTCGGTTACGTCTGGTTCGGTTACGTCAGGCTCGGTTACGTCTGGTTCTGTTACATCTGGATCTGTTACGTCAGGTTCAGTTACGTCAGGTTCAGTTACGTCGGGTTCAGTTACGTCGGGTTCTGTTACATCTGGATCTGTTACGTCAGGTTCGGTGATGTCGGGTTCGGTCACGTCGGGCACAGTTACTTCAGTTACAGCAGGAACATTTTCGTCAGTGCCCGCAGGGACATCTGCAAAAACGGTTACTGTACACTGGAGAGCTGTCAGTGCCGCCATAGACGCAGCCGCAATGACTTTTGTTACACGTTTCTTCATTATGACCATCCTTTCCAATGGATATTGTACTTATCAACAGGCAGCTTCATCGCATACTGTCTTTAGTATAATTATACACCATTTTTTCAACGAATGCAATAATTTTGGTATCAAAAGAAATCACAATTTGGTTAAAAATGTAACAAAGTAAAAACGCAGCCGCCCATTTTCGGACGGCTGCGTGCAGCATATCATGTCGTTTGACTGACAGGAAGTATTTGAGTAAAAAGCTTATTCAGCGTCGTTATAAACCTTGATCTCTTCATCAACGATGGAGTAGTATTCTTCACGAGCCTGTACCCAGTCCTCAAACTGCTCGTTTGCAATTCCCTCATAGAGAACGGTCATAAGAGTATCGGACATATAGGTACTGAGGCCATAGCCGTAATCATAAGCCTGAACGAACTGGTCGGGATCGTAGAAGTTCATAGCGATATCATACATCTCGGAAGTCCAGCCGTCGTTGTTCTTTAGGAACTTCTCCTTGGTAGCTTCAACATACTTTTCATCGTAGTTAACGGTTCTGTTGCAGTCGAACCATGCCTTTACGCAGTCAGCGTTCTCAGAACCCTTTACCCACATATATGCGAATACCTTGTTGGAAACATAGTACTTGTCGGAATCAGGATCCTTGGGGAAAGGAACTATCTGGATAACATCATCAGGGCAGGACTTTGCAGCAGCATTGTATGCCCATGTACCCATGGAGTAGAAGAGAATACTGTCATCAACGAAAGCAGACTCGCCGCCGATCCAGCCTCTCTTGATAAGGTTGTTCTTGAAGATATCCTCCAGAACGCCCTGAGCCCTTTCGATCTTCTGGCTTCTCAGGTTGTTGCCGAACTTGGTTCCGTCATATGTTACCATGGTCTCGCCTGAGGTGTAAACGAAAGCGTTTGCCCACCAGCCGCCGATGCCGTATCTTTCGGAACCGGAGTCGTTGCTCTCAACGTAGGTCTTCATCATATCAACAAAGGTGTTCCAGTCCCACTCACCGTTGAGGTAAAGCTCATAGGGATCTTCAAAACCATTGTCAGCCATGGTAGTCTTGTTGTACATAAGTACCTGGGTATCGTTGAAGCTGTATCCCAGAGGTGCGATGTAATGCTCGCCCTTCCAGATAAAGCTGTCAGCGGTGTCCTTAACGGCAGCCCACTTGGGGTCGTCCCAGTTAACAAGGGAGTCGATAGCCTGATACTGACCCTTGGAAATGTCATAGGGGAAGGTTCTCCACTCATAAGCAAAGATATCAGGAGATGTACCGCCGAGGATAGAGGTTGCCAGGTCATCAAAGCGCTTGTCGCTTGTTGTGGGCATATACTCTATCTTAGCGCCGTAGGTATCTTCAAAAAGTGCAAGCTCGGGGCTTCTCTCGGGAGAGTCGTTTGTGGGGTTAAGGTCGTAAATGCCAAGCCACTTCAGGGTCTTGCCGCTGATATCAACATCAAGGGTCTCATCAAGAGCATCTACCTCGATATCGTCGCCTGTCCACTCGGTAGCGGCTGTAGTGGTAACATCGGCAGTGGTAGTGTCCCCTGTTGTTGCGCTGCCACTGTCAGAGCTGCCTCCGCAGGCTGTAAGGGAAGCGGTAAGGGAAAGTGCCAGTATTCCGGCTGTAAGCTTCTTATAATTCATTTTTCAACATCCTCCTTAAACTCGGTTTATAAAAGCTTTATTTTGAAATCGTTTGCACATTTTGCATGTCACTGTTTGTATTTACTGTCCTTATTTTCTACATCATAGCATATTATGCAAATAAAGTCAACAAGTTTTTGAGTTTTCGGCTTGCTTTTATATCTTTTGCACAAATGCAGGTCTGATTTTTTGCATTTTTGAAAATCGAAAACGATTAAAAAAGCAGCAGGTCAAAAAAATTGCCTGCTGCCGATTTATATGTTCAGATGTTAATATTGTTATTTTCTGTTCCTGTCGATAAGGTCCTTTTCCGCCTTGGTTATCTGCATATATTCCGCATTAAGCTCATCGGGGGAAGAGAAGCCCTTTTTCATTGCCGCAAAGCAAAGGCTCGATGCAAGCGGAGAATTTAGCAGAGGTGCTGCCCTGAACACAATTTCATTATCCGCAGCCTTTACCGCCTCCGCACTGTAATCTCCCGTGCAGACAACAGCACCCTTGCGGGCACATTCATTAAGGCGGATTGCAAGCTCCTCAACGGTGATTATCTCGTCCTCGGAAAGTCTTTCCACATTTCCTAAATAGTCCGACTCAAAAAAAGCGGAGTAAACCAGGTTCTGCCTTGCGTGCATAACGGAGCATATCACCGTATCAGTGCCGCTGAAATTATACGCCAGTGATTCAAGTGCGGATATCCCCGCACAGGGCTTATCCAGCGCAAAGCATATGCCCTTTACCGCCGAAATTCCTATCCTCAGACCCGTGTATGACCCGGGACCGCTCACAGCCGCAAAGCCGTCTATCTCCTCAAGCTTTTTGCCCGAATCCTCCAGCATTTTCTTCACCATGGGAAGAATTACCTGAGAATGGGTAAGCTTTGTTACAAACGTATTCTGAGCAAGAACAGCATCTTCGGTGCAGAGCGCACATGAAGCGGTCTTTCCCGATGTGTCAATTCCAATTACCAGCAAATCTATCAGCTCCATTAGGGTCGGTGACGGTTATTTTTCTGCCGTCCCCACCTGTTGATTCAAGTTCAATAGTTATGACAGAGCTGTCCAGCTCGTCCTCGATATTCTCCGACCATTCAGCCGCAATGACCGCATCGTCGGACATATAATCAAAATATCCCGTGGTTTCCAGATCTTCGCCGCCGCTTATGCGGTACATATCGAAATGATACAGCGAAAGCCCGCTGCCGTGATACTCATTGACAATGGAAAATGTAGGCGATGAAACGTTGTCGGGAAGCCCCATTCCTAGAGCGATGCCACGGGTGATGGTGGTCTTTCCTGCGCCCAGTCCGCCCTTGTAGGCAATTATCTCGCCGCCTTTAAGACGGGAGCCTATCTGCCTGCCAAGCTCTATGGTCTCCTCAGGGGAATTTGTGTAAAAGACTTTCTTGAACGGCTCCATAGTTATGACGCATACCCCTTTGACGGAATATGCGTCCTCCTCTCATTTTTTTATTTCAGCCCTAGTCACGCATGGATTTAAGCAGACTGTCAGCGTCTGCGGCAGCATTCATAAGCGACCTCAGCTCTTCGGTAAGGTCACGCTTTTTCTCTGCCTTTTCAGCCTTTGCCGCCTTTTCCTCATCGGGGATAAGGTCGTCCATGGTTATTACGGGGATACCGTCGTCCTCAGGAGCTGCCTCGGGAGCTTCATTCTGAACTTCCTGCTCCTCAGGCTCTTCTTCGGTCTTAGGCTTCTTGTGACAGGCAATGACCGCATGATTTTTCGATGCGGATACGTTCATTACCCTGAATGTCTCGCAGAAGAACGAGATATCATCGTCCTCCAGAGAGCGTATCTTATATCTTTTCCTGTCTGCATAGCCGTATTTCTCGGTGCAGATTATGTCAAAGCCGAAAAGCGGAGTTCTCACGCCGATGCAGCCTATCTCCAGCTCGCTGACGTTTTCAAAAATTATCTCCGCATTGAATTTTACAGGCTCATTGCTGTAAAAGGTCATTCTGATGAACGGTACTTTTACGCCCTCGCTGCCGATGCCGCTGTAATAGCTGAAATCGCCGAAAGCGTCAAAATTATACCAGTAAAAGTCCTCGGAAAGGTCGGTTATCTGCTCGATACCGTATATCTCGCCGAAATTCTTTCGCAGAGCGCAGTGCTCCTCGTTCATGGGCATGGATTTCTTCATACCCACAGCCAGCTTTTCAAAGCCCATACCCTCATACCATTTTATAAGGCTGTCCTCACAAAAAAGCTGAACATTAAGCTTGTAAATGCCTGTCTGGCAGTATTCCACCAACCGCCTTACAATCTCGGCGCCGATGCCGTGCCTGCGGTAATCGTTCCTTACGCAGATACCGCTCATAACAGCGGCAATAAGTCCGTCGGAAGCAACTCTGCCCAGACCTATGAGCTTGTCGCCGTCATAAGCATATATGGAGTAGAAGCTGGCGTTTGCCTTTGCAATATCCTCATCTGTATATCCGGGAAGCTGGTACCATTCCAGTGATTTGTAAAGATCGATGGTATCTTCGGGCTTTTTAAGCGCTGAAAGATATTCTATTTCCACAAATATTACCACCCTTCTGAGAATTTTGTCAAAAGACAAATAACGCCCCAACGAAACATTATCACGGCATAAAAAAATATAAACAGTAAATATTACTGTTTATATTTTACCATATTTAATACACAGGGTCAAGCACTATTTAGCATTTGTATTATTACAAATTTATAATTGTCAAACAAAAGCTGATTGACACTGCATATTTTGTTAAAATTGCTCAAATCATATAAGACCTTTAAGCTCACGCCTGAGCCTTGCCACAGGCAGACCCACAACGTTGAAAAAGTCGCCTCTGATACCCTTTACCAGTGTGCAGCCCTCGGACTGGATACCGTAAGCCCCAGCCTTGTCCATAGGGTCGCCCGTTGCAATATAGGCACGTATCTCATCATCGGTCAGGGGATAAAAGTCAACCTCGGTGCTCTGGGAAAAGCTTTTCTCGCCGTCCTTTGAGCATATGCACACGCCTGTTATGACCTTGTGGGTATGCCCCGAAAGCCTGCTCAGCATTTCAAAGGCGTTTTCCTCATTCTTGGGCTTGCCCATTATCTCACCGTCAAGGATCACTATAGTATCGCAGCCGATAACAACATCCTCAGGGTGAGCCTTTGCCACAGCTCTTGCTTTCAGCACCGCTAGATACTCCGATGCCTTTTCGGGGGCTATCTCGGGCGGAATTGTCTCGTCAATATCCGCAGGGCATATCTCAAAATCGGGAACGGCAAATTTCAGAAGCTCCTGCCGTCTGGGTGAAGCGGAAGCCAGCAGAACCGACATTATATTACCCCCAGTTTTCTGCCCAGCTCGTTGAATTCATCATCGGGGAAAGGCATCCATTCATTTTCATATTCACGGCGGCTCTCGCCCTCGGAATAGAGCTTGAAAGCACCGTATATCTCTGCAGCAAGCTGTTTAAGGTCAGTCTGAGCCGCAAAAGCTTCCTCACACCTGTCCTTATCAAAGGCGCCTTTAAGATCCTCCTTGCTGAGATATATCTTAAAAAGTCCAGAGCCGTTTATCTCAACAGCCCACGCCCCGGGCTCATTATCAAGGACGGCATAAAAGCTGCCGTCCCCCGATAATGCGTCGGAACACGCCTTTATGAGCTGACGGGCGCTGTCCGTTTTCCACACATCTGTTGCCAGAATGCAGAAAACGTCGCTGCCCATATCAAAGGTCACATTGAGCCAGCCTGCAATTATCTCATCAACAGTAAATCTCATATCACTTATTTGCGGCGTTCTTTTCGTCGTTATGCTTGTTGATAAGATCCATGCCAACGATAGCAAGACTGAACAGGAGAATGAGCTTCAAAGCAAATCCCAGAACATCAAAAAGAACAAAGATAAATTTTTTCATTGAACATTTCCTTTCAAAATCAAAGAGAAAATCACGCAAAAGGATTTTCGGACTTGTAGAGCATTCCCTTGGGCTGATTGAAGCCGATGCTTGCCACGCCAAGATATCTGAACACATTGAACAGAGCCTTGCCGTTGTGAGCAAAGGTCACAGCGCCGTGGTGAGGGAATCTGCCCTCGATAAGCACATGGCGGTAAAATCTTCCCATTTCGTTGATGGCAAAAATTCCAATGCCGCCGAAGGAACGTGTGGCAACAGGGAGTATCTCGCCCTCTGCAACGTATGCCGCAAGCTGAGCGTCAGCTGTGGACTGGAGACGGAAGAAGGTTATCTGAGAGGGAATGATATCGCCCTCGAGAGTACCTCTTGTGATATCAGGCTCCTTATCAGGCTCCAGACCTCTGTGCATGATGAGCTGATACTTCATCTCGCAGGAGGTAAGCTTCTTTGCGGTGGTGTTTCCGCAGTGGAAGCCCATGAATGTGTCTGTATGAGCATAAGTGAACTTGCCCTTGATGTCATTCTCGTAAATGTCCGCAGGAACAGTGTTGTTGATATCAAGCAGTGTTACCGCATCATCGGAAACGCACTGTCCTATGTACTCGCTTACAGCTCCCCAGATATCAACCTCGCAGGAAACGGGAATGCCTCTTCCCGCAAGGCGGCTGTTAACATAGCAGGGAACGAAGCCGAACTGTGTCTGGAAAGAGGGCCAGCACTTGTTTGCGAAGATAACAAATTCTCTTTCGCCCTTGTGCTCCTCAGCCCAGTCAAGGAGAGTTATCTCATACTGAGCAAGCTTGGGAAGAATGCCGGGCATCTTGTTGCCCTGTCCAAGCTCCTCAGCCATTTCGGCAACGACCTTTTCGATCCTTGCATCGCCTGCATGAGCATTGAATGCGGCAAACAGGTCAAGCTCGGAGTTTTCCTCTATCTCAGCGCCCAGATCGTAGATTCGTGCGATAGGTGCGTTGCAGGCAAGGAAGTCCTGGGGACGGGGGCCAAAGGAGATGACCTTGAGCTTTGAAAGACCGAGAACGGCTCTTGCCACGGGGATAAATCCGCCTATCATGTCAGCAACTTCATCGGCAGTGCCTACGGGATATTCGGGGATATAAGCCTTAACGCCTCTCAGACCCAGGTTGTAGCTTGCGTTGAGCATACCGCAGTATGCGTCTCCTCTGCCGCCCACAAGGTTATCGCCTGTTTCCTCGGCAGCAGCCGCAAACATTACAGGCAGACCAAATCTCTTGGCAAGGAGAGTTTCGGCAGTCTCGGGGCCGAAGTTGCCCAAATACACCACCAGTGCATTTACTCCCGCTTCTTTCAGCTCTTCCACCGCTTTGAGCATATCCTTTTCGCTCTCAACTGTGGTGGGACATTCATAAACATCTATTCCCTTTGCGGAACAGGCCTTGCATACGGCTGTTCTTCTGCCTGCGGAAAGGCTTGCGGGGAAGCAGTCACGGCTCACCGCAACTATTCCGAGACGTATTTCGGGCATATTCATCATCTTATTCATATTTATATCTCCTTTTTTCAGGGGCTTTCCCTGTTTATTTTATTGTGCAATTCCGACAGACGGGCTGTACTGTAGGCAGTGTAACCCTCGTAATAATAGCTGTTGTCGATGCCTTTCATAAAGGTATCACGGTCGCTTATCCTGTCGGTGAGAGCCGAAGCGATGACCGCCTTGATGTCCCTGTCGCTTACGGGGCTGTGCTCCATGGCGGCAAGATAGCTTTCCTTGTCAACGCTGTTCCAGTCGGTGACTTTGCCAAGGGAGGCTTTCAGCATAAGGTCGAGCCATATGCGCATACTGCGCCCGTTGCCCTCCCTGAACGGGTGAGCAATGTTCATTTCAACATATTTTTCGATTATCTCATCAAAGCTGCTCTGGGGCATCTTTTCCACTGCCGCCAGCGCATCTTCAAGATACATGACCGAAGCAAAGCGAAATTTTCCCTTTGAGATATTGACCGTCCGCAGCTTTCCCGCAAAATCATAGATGTCACAGAAAAGGAAACGGTGTATCTCACACAAAGTGGACACTGTTCCCGCTTCAAGTGTATCAAGGAAGCCGCTTTCAAACATCACGGAAGCCTTTGTTTTGCTTATCCGCTCCTCTTCACGGGCAAGCTCCGCAGAGTTTGTGATGCCAAGCTTATTTTCAAGCATATTCTCACTCCAGTGTCGGTATATGGCTGACAGCAACGCCGTCCTTATCCACCCAGTTCATTTCCTCAAAATATTCTTCAAGAGTGACCTGCTTGTCGGTAAGGAGCTTTGCATAATATACGCCCACAAAGCGGTAATGCCAAGGCTCGTAGATTATGCCCGTAATGTCCTCCTTGCCCTCAGGATAGCGGAGGATAAAACCATAATCCGCTGCGTGCTCCCGGAGCCACTTGTACGCCTCAGTATTCTTGAAGCCGTCGTCGTTCATATCAACATATTCGTCAGACATGATATCCGCCGCAAGGCCTGCGTTATGTTCGCTGTAGCCGGGGAGCTGCACCTCTTTCAGAGTATCGGCATAAGCCTCATCATAGGTCATTCCCCTGTTGTCCATACGATCCTGCACGCTCTTGTCAAAGTTCTTCTGCTGATACTCCACAGAACGGTAGGCGGACATAACTATGAGCTGATGTCCGTCCTCAGAGGCAGCCTTGAGCATCTGGGTCATATATTCGGACATTCTTGCGTCCATGTAATATTCTCTCCAGCTCTCATAGACCTTAGCAGTCTCGATGCCGTCGCAGTATTCGGCAGAAACGGGGTTTTTGCCGTTTACCAGGAACATCGCCCAAACGTTGTCCGCATCGGCAGGGTCGGGCATAGGCTCAGCCGCAGCCTCGGTCTCGGAAACATCGGTAATATCGCCATCGGACACACCGGTCTCCGATCCCTCAGCGTCAGTCACGCCAGCCTCGTCAGTTCCGTCAGACGGAAGTGTCTCGGAGCCTGCCTGCTGTGTGTCGGAAGCACCCGAAGTCTCAGCGGGAAGCTTGTTTTCAGATGTGATATCATCGGTTTTACCTTTGGAAAAATGCGCCATTAAAAACACCGCCGCAAATAAAATTACAGTTGATACCGCAAATATCCTTACGCCGTTATATTTTCTTCTTTTCCTCAATTATTATCATCCTTTTGTTATCAAAATATTGACATCTGACCGCAGAAATTGTATAATATAATTGTAGTATGTGTATGCAAACTATGTACTCACAGGCAAGGAGGCCATAAAAATGAAATGCCCGTTCTGCGGATTTGAAGATACCAAAGTTATAGATTCACGTTTTATCGACGGAAAAAAGCGCCGCCGCCGCCGCTGTACCAACTGCGGAAGGCGTTTTACCACCTACGAATGCATTGAACTGCCCGAGCTGCTTGTTAATAAAAAGGACAACACTTATGAGCCTTTTGACAGGAACAAGCTTATCAGAGGGCTTTCATTTGCCGTCAAGAAGCGTCCCGTCCCCGGCTCTGCCATTATCGCCATTGCCGACAGCATCGAAAACTACTGCGCCAACAATATGCTCAGCCAGATATCCACAAGCGAGATAAGCGATATGGTGCTCGAACAGCTCAAAAAGCTGGACGAGGTGGCATATGTCCGTTTCGCCTCGGTAAACAAGGATTTCAGCGATGTTGACTGCTTCCTTGATCTTATCAGCGACCTTCGCAAGGATAAGTAAACCGCATTATATATTATTCCCACAAATTTATATTGATACACGGGGGTATATCCCCCGTTTTTTTATTGCTGCAAGCTCTGTGCCGCCGTAAGAAGAGCTTCCTTTTCATTGGGCAGCTCCTCGTCAATGACCTTGGAAAGCAGCTTGTCAAGGGTCTCCCCTATCTGCCTGCCGCTTATGCCCAGCGCCGCAATATCATTGCCGTTGATAGCCAGCTGCCTGAGCGAAAAGCACTCATCGCTGCGAACTATCTCATATGCAATTATCTTCATGCCGTCAAGCACAGGGATACGTTCAAGGCAGAAGCTCTGCTTTGCACGGTTATCGCCTTTCATGACCTCAATGAGCCGTATGAACTGCTCCATGCCCATTACCGAAACAAGGCGCTTTACCACACGCTTGCTCTCAATGGGAGTAACGTAGTGATATTTTATAAGCTCCGTCACATTTCGCACGGTCTCGCCGTTAAAATGCAGCCTTTCCATAATCTTTTCAGCCATTTCGGCGCTTTGCTTTTCATGACCGAAGAAATGCCTGTGACCCTCATCATCTGTGCGGCAGCAGGCAGGCTTTGCTATGTCATGGAACAGCAGTGCCAGGCGGACATACTTATCGGGCTTGGATCTTTCAACAGCGTGGGCAATGTGTCCCCACACGTCATATACATGATACCTGCTCTTCTGGTCAAAGCCGTTGCAGGGGGTTATCTCGGGGATAATTGTGCAGAAAACATCGCTGAATTCCATCATGAGAGTGCATGGGGTCTTTCCTGTTACAAAGCGGGTAAGCTCGCTGCTTATGCGCTCGGCTGATATCTCTTTGAGCAGATATTTCTTCTCGTGAATCGCACGGGCTGTTTCGGCGTCAATGACAAAGCCCAGCTCGGAAGCAAATCTGAGAGCACGGAGGATACGCAGTGCGTCCTCCTCAAATCTTTCGTATGGGTCGCCTACGCATCGGACAACACGCTCGATGATATCGTCCTGACCGCCGAACTTATCCACCAGCCCTCTTTCGGGGGAATACGCCATGGCGTTCATAGTGAAATCACGCCGTGAAAGGTCGTCCTCCAGGCGGGGCGTGAAACAGACAGTATCGGGTCTGCGGTGATCGGCATATGTACCGTCAATGCGGTAGGTGGTGATCTCCACATTTTCTCCGCCGCTGACAACTGTTACGGTGCCGTGCTTTATCCCGGTTTCAATAACGGTAAAGTCCTCGAAACAGGCAGCAGTCTGCCGGGGAAGAGCGTTTGTGGTGATATCATAATCACTCGGTTCTCTGCCCATAAGCCCGTCACGGACACAGCCGCCCGCCAGATAGGCTTCATAGCCTGCGTTATGGAGTTTATCAAGTACGATACTTATGTTATCGGGTATATTTATTGTCATCTTCTGCCTTGCTCCCTTGGCCGCCCAAAGCGAAAAATTTACTGTTTATTATTATAACACATATTTCTGCAAATTGCAATAATTTGTGAGAGGATTTAAAACAGCACAAATCATCAAAATGAAATTTCTGCCGCCGTTTGACAAATCACGCAGAGTATGATATAATATATGGAATAATGCTCACAATTCTCTTAGCATCGGAGTGTGAATATAAACAAATGAATATAAATGCTCGGTCACGATTGAAGCATTCGGCGACTGTTATCCTTTACGCCGTGCTGATGGCTGTGATTATCATCGGCATTATCGCCGCATGGATAATTGTCTCGGGCAGGAACAGGATAGCCATTGACGAGGTCTATGGCAATGTCATCGTGGAGCGAAGCGGCGGGCAGATAAGTGCCAAGCAAGGTATGCGGCTGGAAAGCGGTGACTGCGTAAAGGTTCTGTCAGGCGGCTCCGCACGGATAACGCTGGGCAGGGACAGGTACATATATCCTGAGGCTGATTCGGCTGTGACTGTTACCCGCAGCAAGGAAGACAAGTCTTTCGGGGCTGAACTGCTGACGGGCGCTGCGGCGGTTAGGCTTGACAAAGCTGCCGATATAAAGGTATCTGCGCTGAATGTTATCGTTACGGCAAGCGGCTCTGTTTTCAGGGTAAGCCGTACCGATAATGCAGCAGAGATCATTTGTGCTGACGGCGAGGCTGATATCTCAGGCGGCGGCACAGCTCAAAAGCTTGCGGCAGGCAGTCTTGCACGGCTAACATCGTCAAGCGGAGAAATAACGCTCACGCTGGAAGAGGCGGAGGTTTCCGCTCTTCCCGAAAGCGCTCTGAAAAGCCTTATGCGTATCGCTTCACAGCGCAGCATGATGTTCTCTCTCAACAGCCTTGGCGGTGCATATCTAGCGCTTGATGAAAATATAGCGGCAACGGAGATATCGGAAGCTGTTTCCGAAAGCATTGCGGAAACTACCGTATCCGAAACGACTGTATCCGAAACCGAAACTTCCCCAAGCGAGGAAACTGCCGAAACAGTATCGGAGCCAGTTACGGAAATATCCGAAACAACGGTTTCGGGAACAGATATTTCCGAAGCAACGACTTTTGAAACAACGTTTTCAGAAACAACATTTTCGGAAACTACATCATCACAGACCACAGCTTCGGAAACCTATTATGAAACCCAAACTTCTGCTGAGACAGTCTCCGAAACCACAGCACCGACTGTAGAAACCACGCAGACAACCACACCCACAATACCATGGTGGGAGATCATAAATTCGGCTGAACGTGACAGCCGCTGACTGAAAGGACACTGATATATGAAAAGCTTTAAAACCGCAATAATCGCAGGAGCCCTTGCTCTTGTCGCTGTGATAGCCACGGTGATCGTGCTTACATCGGGCAGCAGCGGCTACGGACTGTACATATCCTCTGTTTCGGGCGATGTTGTTATCAGCAACGCCGAGGGCACAACTCAGGCTGCCGCCGAAACATTCCTTGCCACAGGCGATGCTCTTACGGTAAACGCAGGCGGCTCATGCACACTTATCTACCGCACCCGTGACAATTACGACCAGAACTACATAGTTCTTGAACCTGCAACTCAGGTGCTTGCCACAGGCAAATACACTGGCAAGTCCGATGACGAGCTTTACCTTAACAGAGGTTCGGTAATGGTAAGCGCTCTCAACAAGTCCAAGAAGAATATCATTATCCGCACAGCCAGCGCTTCCGTTACCACCAAGGACGCTGCTATGAGGATAGCATATGAGCTGGGCGATGGCACAACAACCACTCTGGCGGCTTCCTTCGGCGGAGCTTCCGAGATCCAGCTTTATGACGCACTGGGCAATGCTGTTGACAGAGACGGCATTAAGCTCCAGTCCCCCGAGGTACTGGGCGAGGGTCTCAGCGCAAAGGTAGTAAGCAGCGGCGATGTTCCCTCTTTTGAGTATCTTAATATCAAAACTGACCTTTCTGCCTACAATGCAGACACTTTAAAGGAGCTGCTGACCATATCCGCATTCCACGACGGAATGCTTTCGTTCACAGCTGCCGAAATAAAGGCTGCTTATGACGCTGCTCCCACAGAGGCTCCCGCTGATGAGCCTGAGGTTCCCGAGGAAAGCGTTACCGAGGAAACAACAGTAACCACCGTTCCCGAGATCTCCGAGACCGAAGAGACCACTATCCCCTCCGAGGAAACGACCGTTACAACCACCACACCCGCTCAGACAACTACTGCCTACACTACTACAACCGCAGCCACAACTCAGGCTCCCCAGACCACCGTACAGACCACTTCCACCGCCAGCGGCAAGATGATAACCGTTTATGTCATCATCGATGATGAGATAACAATGCAGGAAGTTCCTTACGGCGGCAATGCAACTCAGCCTGCCGACCCTGTAGTCGAGGGCAAGAGATTTGTCGGCTGGGACGGCTCCTTCACCAATATCACTGAGGAGACCACCATTTCCGCAATATTCGAGGACGATGCTTCCGTTACCACCGCATCTACCTCTGTTACCTTTGATACCACCGAAACCACAACTTCCGATTCAAGAATGTTCACCGTTACCGTTGTGGTAAACGGCAATGCGACCACTCAGCAGGTAGCATACGGCGGCTCCGCTGTTCTCCCTGCGGTAAATATCCCGGGCTACGTATTCATGGGCTGGGACCGCTCACCCGATAATATCACCGAGAACTGCACCATCACCGCAATTCTCGTTCCCGACGGAAGCACTACCGACACAAGCGCCACCACCTACACCGTAACATTCGTGGTTGACGGAGTTTCATACCCCGTAACCGTTTCCGCAGGAAGCAGCGCAGTTGCCCCCGTCTCCCCCACCATCAACAGCAGGGGTCAGACCTTTATCGGCTGGGACACCGATTTCAGCAACGTTACCCACGACCTGACAGTTACTGCACTTTTTCTGTAATTCAGTCATTTTACCAAAGCTATTCATCGGCCGTTCCCTATGGGGCGGTCGATTGATTTTTTAGATTGATTTTTAAAAGGAGTATCATATGCCACAAACCGCCAAAAAAGGGAACCTGCGGCGTTTCCTGCCATATTATAAAAAATATCTGCCGCTTATCGTGCTTGACCTTTTCTGCGCAGGCATAACAAGCATCTGCGAGATAGTCCTGCCGCTTATGGTCCGCTACCTTACCAATATGGGCATAAACGACATTGAGGGGCTTACGCTTACAATTATCATTAAAATAACCCTGCTGTATGTGGTACTGCGTGCCGCCGACTGCGCCGCCTATTATTTCATGAGCAGCGTTGGTCACATCACAGGCGCAAAGATCGAGACGGATATGCGCTCCGACCTGTTCGCACATCTCCAGAAGCTTTCCTTTGCCTACTACAGCAACACCAAGATAGGTCAGATAATGGCAAGGATATCCTCCGACCTGTTTGACGTAACGGAATTTTCCCACCACTGCCCCGAGGAATTTTTCATTGCAGGCTTGAAGATAGTTTCCTCCTTTGCCATACTCTGCACCATGAACGTTCCCCTGACGCTGATAATGTTTGCGGCAATGCCAGTGATGATAGTCATTTCAATCAAGTTCAACGGCAGCATGAGAAAGGTGTTCCGCTCGCAGAGGGCGCAGCTGGGCGAGATAAACGCACGCACCGAGGACTGTCTGCTGGGAATACGTGTGGTAAAGTCCTTCGGACGTGAGGACACCGAGGTCGAAAAGTTTGAAAAGGACAACAGCAAGTTCCTTGACATCAAAAAGCAGAGCTACAAATATATGGGCGCTTTCAACTGCTCCACCCGTGCCTTTGACGGAATAATGTACATCATCGTCGTGGCGCTGGGCAGCTATTTTATGATGAAGCGTGAGATATCCCCCGCCGACCTTACGGCATATCTGCTGTACGCTTCCACACTTCTTGCCTCTATCCGCAGGATAGTGGAGTTCACTGAACAGTTCCAGAGAGGTATGACGGGCATTGACAGATTTTTCGAGGTCATGGACGTTGAGCCTGACATTACCGACAAGGAAAATGCCCTGGAGCTTACAAACGTAAAGGGCGATATTGCATTCGAGAATGCGGGATTTCATTATTCCGACAGCGACACCGCCGTTATTTCGGGGCTTGACCTGAAAATAAAGGCAGGCTCCCATGCGGCTCTGGTAGGTCAGTCGGGCGGCGGAAAAACAACGCTCTGCAACCTTATCCCCCGCTTTTATGACGTTACCGAGGGAAAGGTAACGGTTGACGGTCATGATGTAAGAGATGTTACAATAAAATCCCTGCGAAAGAACATAGGCGTTGTCCAGCAGGACGTTTACCTGTTCAGCGGAACAGTGGCGGAAAACATTGCCTACGGCGCTGAAAATGCTTCAAGGGACGATATCATAGAAGCCGCAAAGCTTGCAGGCGCCGACGAGTTCATCAGCTCGCTCCCCGACGGATACGACACATATGTGGGCGAGCGTGGAGTTAAGCTTTCGGGCGGTCAGAAGCAGAGGATCTCCATTGCACGGGTATTTCTGAAAAATCCTCCCGTGCTTATCCTTGACGAAGCCACCTCCGCACTGGATAACGAAAGCGAGTTTATCGTGCAGAAGTCGCTGGAACGCCTGGCAAAGGGCAGAACGACCATAACCGTAGCCCACAGGCTCACCACCGTAAAAAATGCGGACGTGATATTCGTGCTCACCGAAAACGGCATCGCCGAGCAGGGCACTCACGATGAGCTTATGGCACAGGGCGGCATCTACAGCCGTCTGTACAACGGTTTTACTATGGATTGAGGTGATATTTACGGAAAGCTTGATATACAGCCTTAACGCAACAGTTCCCGTATTTCTGGTCATAGTCATAGGCTATATGCTCAACAGAATGGGAATGTTCAACGAGGGGTTCATATCCGCCGCAAACAAGTTCATTTTTAAGATCTGCCTGCCCGTAATGATATTTTCTGACCTTTCACAAACAAATATTGCCGATTCCTTTGACGGCAAGCTGGTACTTTTCAGCGCAGTCATCACAACCGTGATGTTCGCCGCATTATGGATAGGCGCAAGGCTTTTCATCAAGGACAAGAGCATAATCGGCGCATTCGTTCAGGCGGCTTACAGAAGCTCCGTTGCGGTAATGGGCTTTGCATTTATGAAAAACATCTACAACAGCACGGGACTTATGCCAATGATAATCATAGGCTGCGTGCCGCTGTACAACATCTACGCCGTTACAGTCCTCACATTCGAAGCGGAGGACGCTCAGCTTGACACCGACAAGAGATCCAAGCTGAAAAAGGCAGCGATAGGCATTATCACAAACCCGATAATACTTGGAATAATCGCAGGCTGCATAGGCTCGCTGATAAGGATATACGACTATATGCCCGTTATGTTCTCAAAAACGCTCAGCAACCTTTCGGTAATGGCAACGCCCCTTTCGCTTATCGTTATAGGTGCTTCCTTTGAGGGCAAAAAGGCTATTGCAAAGATAAAGCCCACAATAGTCTGCTGCCTGATAAAGCTTATCGTAATCCCTGCGGTGTTCATATTTGCCGCAGTAAAGGCAGGATTCAGCGGAGAAGCGATGCTGGCGCTGGTTGTAATGCTGGGTTCTCCCACCACCCCCTCCTGCTACATCATGGCGAAGAACATGAAGAACGACGGCGTACTTACGTCAAGTGTTATTGCCGCTACCACGCTGTTATCATCGGTGACGCTTACATTCTGGATATTCCTTATGAAATTCCTTGGTTATATAGGATAAAAGAACGGCTTGCAATTCATCTGAACTGCAAGCCGTTTTATACTGATCACCAATAAAACTATAGACAAAAAATCATCGCATAATCCATATATGCAAGATTATGCTCGATTTTTGTATAGTTTTTAATTGGTGCTTAGTATTACGTTATATTATCCCAAATATCCTTGCAGACCACGAAATGACCGCACATATCACCAGTCCCGTAACTGTGGGTATCGCCATTGCTGCCAGTGTCCATTTCCATGAGCCCGTTTCCTTTTTTATGGTAAGGCAGGAGGTGGAGCAGGGAAAATGGCAGAGCATGAACACCATTACGCACAGCGCCGTTACCCATGTCCAGCCGTTCCGGCCCAGAATATCCGCCAGCATTACCGTATCCCCTGCCTCGGTAAGCGTGCTCTGACCCATGTATATCATGAGCATGATCGGTATGACTATCTCGTTTGCGGGGAAGCCGAGGATAAATGCCAGTATTATTGCTCCGTCCATTCCGAAGAAGCGTCCCACAGGGTCAAGGAAATCGGCGCATATGGCAAGTAGAGTGCTGTCACCTGCGTGGACGTTTGCCATAAGCCATATGACCAGACCCGCAGGAGCGGCGACTGTGACGGCTCTGCCCAGCACAAAGACTGTGCGGTCAAGCAGCGAGCGCACCAGCACCTTTCCTATCTGCGGGCGGCGGTATGGCGGAAGCTCCAGCGCAAATGAGGCGGGCATTCCTTTAAGCACCGTTCCCGACAGGATACGTGACCACAAAAATGTGAGCGCTGCGCCCAGCACTATCAATCCCGTAAGCATTGCGGCGCTGACTGCTCCAGATGCGCCTGCGGCGAAAAACACTGCTATCAGTGTGATAAGTGCGGGAAATCTGCCGTTGCAGGGCATAAAGTTGTTGGTGAGCACTGCTATGAGCCGTTCTCTTGGCGAATCGATTATCCTGCACCCTGTGATGCCTGCGGCGTTGCAGCCAAGCCCCATTGCCATTGTAAGCGCCTGCTTTCCGCACGCCTTGGAACGGCTGAAATACTTATCCAGATTGAACGCCGCACGGGGCAGATAGCCCACGTCCTCCAGCAGAGTGAACATGGGGAAAAATATCGCCATCGGCGGCAGCATTACGGAAGTTACCCATGTAAGCACGCAGTATATGCCGTCAATAAGCACGCTTTCAAGCCATTTGGGCGCTGATAATGATATCAGCCCATTTCGGAGCACCTCTCCCAGTGAGCCGAAAGACTCCGACAGCCATTGCGAGGGATAATTTGCCCCCGCAATGGTTATGTAGAATATGACCATGAGCATAAGCAGCATTGCGGGCAGGCCCCATATCCTGTGGGTAAGCACTGCGTCTATCCGCCTGTCACGCTCGTAGTAATCGGGGATTTCTCTTGTGACCGCCTGCTCTGCGATCTGCTCGGCGGTAAGGACTATCCTTGTGACGGACATATCGCGGAGAGCGGCGGTATCTATTCCGTCATCCTCCAGTATCCTGACCGCTTCCGCATAAGCCTTTCCGATGTCGGTATCGCTGTCGCTGAGAGATCTTTTCAGCTCGCCGCAGCACATACTGTCAATGGCAGTTATAAGGTCGTCGCACCGCTCAAGGATACGCAGAGCCGCAAATCTCAGGGATATTTTTCCGCCAAGCAGCTCCGCAAGGGCGCCGCCCATAATTCCTATCGCCCTTTCAGCCGCCTCGCCGTAATAAACAAGTGGGCTTTTTTCCTCAGCTGACAGCATATCCTCCGTACGCATGAGCATTTCATCAAGTCCGCTGTCATTTCGTGCAATAACGCCGCAAACAGGCACGCCCAGCAGCTCTTCAAGCTTTTTCGTATCAACGGTTATCTTCTTTTTAGCCGCTTCGTCCAGCAGGTTCACGCACACGATAACACGGGGCGTTATCTCAATGACCTGAAGCACAAGATTAAGGTTACGTTCAAGGCATGACGCATCGCAGACCACGATAACGCCGTCAGTGCCGCCGAAGCAGATATAATCCCTTGCCACCTGCTCCTCCGCCGAGTGAGCCATAAGGGAATATGTGCCGGGCAGGTCGGTGAGGGTCATGTCAACTCCCCCACGCAGGCACTTTCCACGGGCTGTGGAAACGGTCTTGCCCGTCCAGTTTCCCGTGTGCTGGTTCATTCCCGTGAGGGCGTTGAAAACCGTTGATTTGCCCACATTTGGGTTCCCTGCCAGAGCAATATTCAGCCCGCCGCAGCTGTTATCATTATCCGAAGCAAGGCTTTTGCCAGTGCTTGAAAAGGTCAGTCCCATAATATCTTCCTTTCTCCGAGTATAATCATATAAGTATATTCGGAGAGGAAAATTTTATGCCTTATGTCCGCCTATCTGCCTGTTGCGCTCCATGGCGGTAGCGCCCTCCTGCAGGTTCATACCCTTGACAATGGCGTTCTTGCCGTATCTGTTTTTTATGGAAAGTATGGCTTTCTGCCTGCTTTTTTCACGTTCAAGAGATTTTTCCTCTGCTTCACGCTTTGCCTCATCGGCAGAAAAATCGGAGAAAAAGTCCAGCTGAACAAGCTCATTTTCCTCAGACACATCGCCCTCATGGATAACGTGATTTGCGGTGATGTTCAGCCGCCTTGACAGCAGAGCTTCATCGGAGATCCGCTCAAAAAGCTCCGTTGCGGCACTTATCAGAAGCTTTGCGGAAGATGTGTGCCTGTTCAGATTTATAGTGCCGTGAGCATGCTTGGGCGTTTTTCTGCCGTATCGGTCAACGGTCACTTCGCCCTTGTAATGCTTTAGGCGCTCGGGGTCGGAGAGATTTTCCTTGTCATAGCCCACGGTCAGCACCAGCTGATCTGTAACAAGCCCCTTTTCCAGCAGGTCAAGGGCAAGCATATCCGCCATTTCCCTGATGATGATGCGTGTGGTCCTGAAATCCGTGGCGCACTGGAGCACCTGCCCCGAACAAATGCTGTTGACAGCAGGGCGATATGCTTTTATCTCGTCAATGGTGCAGGGTTCATATCCCCATGCGTGGTCGATGAGCAGCTCCGCATTCACTCCGAAAAGCCTGTAGAGGAAGTCCTCGTTTTTGATAGAACAGCGGGCAATATCCCCCATGGTCATGATGTAGTTTGCTTCAAGCTTTTTGGCATACCCCGGCCCCACCCGCCAGAAATCCGTCAGAGGGCGGTGATCCCACAGCATACGGCGGTAGCTTTTCTCGTCAAGCTCCGCAATTCTGACGCCGTTTTCGTCGGCAGGAATATGCTTTGCCACAATATCCATGGCTATTTTGCAAAGATACAGGTTTGTACCTATGCCTGCGGTGGCGGTGATTCCCGTTTCTTCAAGGACATCTTGTATCATCTTCATGGCAAGCTCTCTTGGGGTCATATGGTAGGTAGCCAGATAATCGGTCACGTCCATGAAAACCTCGTCAATGGAGTAAACGTGTATGTCCTCGGGAGCGATGTATTTCAGATATATCTTGTATATCCTTGTGCTGTACTTCATGTAATGCGCCATTCTGGGCGGAGCGATGATGTAATCCACCGACAGCTCAGGGTGTGCTGCAAGCTCGGTGCTGTCGTATGAGCTGCCTGTGAATTTGCACTGGGGAGCGCTGTACTGCCTTTTGCGGTTCACCTCGTTTATCTTCTGTATTACCTCAAAAAGCCTTGCACGCCCCGGGAGACCGTAGGCTTTCATAGTGGGCGATACTGCCAGGCAGATAGTCTTTTCGGTGCGGCTCTCATCGGCAACAACAAGGTTTGTGGTAAGAGCGTTGAGACTGCGCTCGATACATTCCACGCTGGCATAGAATGATTTTAGGTCTATTGCGATATAAGTCCTGTCCGTAGCTCTTACCCCCTTTCATATAATTATATTATACCACATTTTGTGGGCGAAAAACAGCCCAGCAGCAAAAAAGCGCACAGTCCGCGGAACTAAGCCCTCAGACTGTGCGCCTGTTATTATTTGGTCAGTTCATAATGAACGATACATTATGAAACGTAAAGACCTGCAAGACCCTTGTTTACCTTGTCCTGATCGTAGTTCTGGGGAACCAGCATATAAACTGTTCCGCCGTTGTAGCTTGCAACGAGGACCTGATCGGTATCGAGCTGCTTGGTGGGTACGGTGGAGTAAATGGTGTAGTAATCAAATACGCCTGTATCCTTGTAGATGATCTCATTTCTCTTGAGAACATCGAAGTTTGCGGGGAGAAGCATATACTTGGTAACGTTCTGCTTCTTGTTGTACCACATCCATACCTGGTCGGTGGAAGCGAGAAGTGTGGGGTATGCAGTGGAAACGGTGTAGTATGCGGAAGAAGAGGTGGAAAGATCCTGGCTCTTGTACTGCTGGAAGAGAGCCTCATCATAGCCTGTGGGCAGAAGCATATATCTGGTGGTGGTCTGAGAATCAACTACCTTTGTCCATGTCTGGATAACATCATATGCAAGCTGCTTTGTGGGAGCGATGGTGTAAACCTTCCAGTACTCAAACTTGCCTGTGTAGGTTGCGATAGCGTCGTTTACTCTTGCTTCATCGTAATTCTGGGGAACGAGGATAAAGAGTGTTACGTAGTTGTTGTTTACCATTGCCTGGAATGTGATGACCTGGTCAGTGGAAACCTTGAATGCAGGCTGAGTTGTGCTTACAGTGTAGTAACCGTCAGCGGAAGAACCGGAGTCGGAAGCGATAAGCTCGTTAAGTCTTACTTCGCTGTAGTTCATGGGGAGAAGTACGTATCTGGTAGTCTGAACACCGTTGAGATTTCTTGTCCAGCTCTTTACGATATCGGTGTAAAGGAGCTTGTAGTTCTCGGGGCTGGTGTTGTAGATGGTCCAGTACTCAAACTTCTTGGTGTAGTTTGCAACAGCGGTGTTGTAAGAGGGAACGTCGTAGTTCTTGGGAACGAGAACGTATCTTACAGCAGTAGTGCTGTTAACTGTTGTGTTGAAAGACTTGACGGTATCGCCGTATGCTTTCTGCTTGGGAGATGCGTCATATACTACATAATAGGAGTAAACTCCGCTGTCCTGAGCAACAAGTGTATTTACCTTAGCTGCGTCATAGCCGTAGGGAAGGAGCATATACTTTGTTACCTTGGTGTTGGGGTCTGTCCACTTGTAGATAGTATCGGTGGAAGTAAGCTTTGCAGGCTGTGTGGTGGAAATGGTGTAGTAGCCTGAGCCTGAAACTGTGATGTAAACAGTCTTCTTTACGGAAGTCTTATCCTTGCGGGTAAGTGTAAGGGTGGTTGTGCCTGACTTGAGGCCCTTGATGGTAAGTGTGCAGTAGTGATCCTTCCACTTGCCCTCGGTCACGCTTGCAACGGTGTTATCGGACAGAGTGTAGTTAACGGAATTGTCCTTGTCGCTGTAGATAACGAGAGAAGCTGTGGTATCGATCTTGGTGGAAACGGAAGACTGGCTTGTAAGAAGAACAGCATTGCCGTCGCCTACTGTAACGTTGATGGTGGTGTAAACCTCGGGATACTTTGTAAGATAGATCTTTACGGTTGTGGAACCGGAAGCCTTGCCTGTAAGCTTGAGACGGATATCATCTTTCTTCCAAGGCTTTACCCAGCTTGTACCGACGATGCTCTTATCGCCTGCAACTACCTTAAGACCGTGGGAGCCCTTGGCTCTTACTGTGATGTACTTGGACTCGCCTTCGTCCAGGGTAACGTTCTTGGAGCTTAAAGCAAGCTTTCCGCCTACTACCTTTACGCGGCATGAAAGCTTTGTGCCGTTTACATTTGCGTAAATGGTTGCGGTGCCTACGCTCTTTCCGATTACCTTGCCTGCGCTTGATACGCTTGCAACAGTCTTATCGGAGGACGACCATGAAACAGATGCGCCGTTTGCACCAGTAACTGTAAGAGTGGTCGCATAGCCCTTGGTAAGCGTTATGCTTGTCTTGCTCAGTCCCAGAGCGGATACGCTTGCGGGGAAGGTGAACATTGTAAGTGTCAGGACCAGTGTCAGAAGAAGAGCGACAGCTGATCTGAGCTTCTTAGCAGATGACATAGATATTCCTCCTTAAATATGTTTTTTTAGCGGACGATCCTGCCTCCGCCACACGCTGTGATTCCCTGAATCACGCCGTATTACGGATATTAAGGGTCATTCCGCTTTGTATTTAAATTTTAACATTTATCCGCTGTAAAGTCAATAAAAAATGTGCTATAATACAGTAACAAAGGAGATACAGAAGATTACATTTCGGTTACAAAATCTGTTGAGCATGAAAGGAAAGGCTTATGAGATCAAGGATAATGAACGCACCCAAGGCTCAGATACTTCTTTACGGCTTCGGTTCGGAGGACACAGACAAGTTCCGCTCCTGCGCACAGCCGCTGAAAATAGGAATAAACGAACTTCCACATGACTGCGCCTGTGAAAAGGTGGGCTATCTTGCAGGCTTTTCGGGCTTTTCATCATGCGGCGAAAAGCTGGAGCGTGAGGGCAGATGCGTCATATTCTCCTGCATAGACGGCAAGCAGCTCAACAAGGTGCTTGATTCCATGCGTGCATCGGGACTGGGAAATATCCCGCTGAAAGCAGCTGTCACCGCCTGCAACCAGAAGATGACCCTTACCGAGCTTATGGACGAGCTTGAAAAGGAACACAAAAAACTGCACCCTGAGGAAAACTGAAAGGAACGGTTCTAATGTATATCTACGAAACACATATGCACACCTCCGAAGCAAGCGACTGCGCCGAGTGCACTGCCGTTCAGATGGCTGACAAATATAAGGCGGAGGGCTATACGGGAATAATCATCACCGACCATTTTTTCAACGGAAACAGCTCCGTACCCCATGATCTGCCGTGGGAAGAGCGTGTGGAGCTTTACTGCAAGGGCTACGAGCACGCCAAGGCAAGGGGCGACGAGATAGGTCTGGACGTATTTTTCGGCATAGAGTTCGGCGACGGCGGTTCCGACTATCTTATATACGGTCTTGACAAGCAGTGGCTGAAAAAGAACGAGGGCATACTGGATATGGAGCTGTGGCGCTTTCTTGAATATGCCCGCTCCTGCGGAGCTTTCGTGGTTCAGGCTCACCCGTTCAGGGACTGCGATTACATTCACTGCACCACCCACTGCCCTCATTTCACCGATGCGGTGGAGATAATCAACGCCTCCCACCCCAAAGACAGCGACTTCAATCATCGTGCGGCTGAGTATGCCAAGTGGTACGATCTCCCCGTGACCGCAGGCTCGGACGCTCACAGTACCACGACCAGATGGTTCGGCGGCGGAGTTGAGTCCCCAGAAAAGTTCAACGATGTTATGGACTACTGCCGTGCGGTAAAGGCAGGCACTCTGAAGCTCAGGGAAAGAAGAACCTGATATTTTTTATTGTATAAAATAAACTCCGAAGCGGACAGCTGCCATACTGTCCGCTTTTTCATAAATTATCGGATTTTCTCTTGACATCGCTTACAAAATGCGGTATAATGTGTTATATCTTTTGGATATGCTTGTGTAGCACAGTTGGTAGTGCAGCTCATTCGTAATGAGCAGGTCGCAGGTTCGAGTCCCGTCACAAGCTCCAAAGAGCGAAGCCGTTTGCAATACGCAAACGGCTTTTTTTATTGTATAGTAAAAACAGACCCTTGAGGGGTAAGGGTCGTGCCAAGCCCTTTAAGGACTTTTATTGACATACTCCCCCAAAAATATTATCATAGAATTACCGAATCAAATTCAAAATCTGCGACTTATAAGTGAAAGCTTTCAAAAGAGGTGTACTATGCACATAAACGACATTGAAAACATTATGAATTATCTGTTTTCTGCCGCACTTAAAAAATGCGGAAACTTTGAGGACGCAGAGGACCTGACAAGTGAAGCGCTGCTTGCGGCACTGAAATATCCAAATGAAATAAATGATATGAAAAAGTGGTTATCGTCGGTGCTGAACCATAAGTATTATGATATGCTGCGGAGAAAATACAAGCTGCCGACAATAAGTATAAACCTTGTTTCCGAAGACATTCCGGAGCCTGAAGAGGAGCAGGAAGATGTGCCGAGTGCCGAGGAAATTCGCCGTGAAGTTGCGTTTCTGTCGGGAAAGTACCGTGAGGTGATCGTCCGACACTACCTTAACGGCGAAAAGGTACAGAGCATTGCGAATAAGCTTGGCATTCCAAAAGGAACGGTGCTGTCAAGGCTGTCCACAGGCAGAGAGCAGATGAGGAAAGGATTTGATTCTATGGAACGTTACGAAAAGCAAAGCTATCAGCCCGAACGGCTTGAGATCACCTGCAACGGCTGTATGGGGCTTAATGGTGAGCCATGCTCATTAGTTGAGGATGATATATTAAAGCAAAATATCCTTATCGCTGCCTATCAAAAGCCTGTTACTTGCGTTGAGATTGCCCTTGCTCTCGGTATCCCTACGGCGTATATAGAAAATGCTGTCAATGGCCTTGTAAGCTCCGAGCTTATGCAAAGAAAGGGAGATAAGGTCTTTACGGATTTTATGATAATTACTCCCGAACAGGTTTTAAAAGGTCTTGATGTTCAGATTGAATTTTCAAAAAGACATTATAATGTAATATGGAACCTTATAAGTAGATTTATTGCGGAGATCAAGGAGATGACGAAGAATTTATATCTTGCGGAAAGTGAGCAGCGCAAGCTGGAATACTTTTTCGTTCTGCATCTGTTCTCAACCGGGACCTATCAGGCGGTACAGCGTATAGTACCGTCAAAGGAGGTATTTCCTCTTCGTCCGGACGGTGGAAAATGGATAGCATTCGGAAACCAATATCCACTTGACTTTGATTTTGAAAATTACAGATTTTCAAAATATTGTTATGGCGGAGAAAGATGTTCATACGAAGAAAACTTTTTCAGCTCTAAGTCCGTTGACCTACATATCTATGACGCACAGCCTGACCTTAACAAATATCAGCACGGTGAAAAAATGCTGGACGATGAAATATTTATGAAAATGCTGTATGTCATTTACAAGGGCATACCGTTCAACTATACAGGCATTGACCCTATGTATCTGAGTCGTATTCCACACCTTGTTGAATGTCGGATACTACGCATGAAAAATGATACGCCTAAGCTTGATATCCCTGTAATTTCAAGGCAGAAATATACCGAGCTGGACAAGCAGCGGATAAGGAAAATCTATGAATTTGCAGATATGTTTGAGCCTCTTCTTCGTGAAATAATGCCCGAGCTGAAAATTGATGTGCCGAAGCACCTTGAAGGTCGTGTGGCGGAATCCAGAAAATACAAATGCTATGCTTTTCCCATGGCGATCATCAAAGAAGCAATGGAAAAGGGCGATTTCTACTCCGAAAACTGTACGCCGCCTATGGTTATGGTGATCGAAGAATAGCATTATTGCGTGACGAAAGGCAGTAAAATTTTGGACAGCTCAATAAATTAGCCGCTAAAAAAGGCTTACATCTTCCTTTTGAGATAAGATGTAAGCCTTTTGCATTGTATAAACAATGGGATTTTTTTATCTATCCCGCCATAACCATATATAATATATGATATCCGAAGTGCATTTTGTGCAACATCAACATCAAGCTAATCATAATAGCCCAAATTATATGTGCATATCTACAAAAGAATTGTATTCCTATTGACAAACAGGAATTTATGTTGTATAGTAATATTACACTAATCATATAGATTAAGTATGATATTGAGAGGCGACGTTATGAAGCATATATTTTCCGCTGACGGCGGCATCGCACGATGCTGAAGCTGATAAGCTCACACCGTTTCAGAATCAAATAATTTAAAACTAAAAATACTAAATATAATTCAAATGATTTTTCAGGAGGAATTTATTATGTCAAAGGTTTATAAGAGCGCACTTGAACTCATCGGTAAGACTCCCCTCGTTGAGGTTACAAACATTGAAAAGGAACTTGGTCTTGAGGCTAAGGTTCTCGTTAAGCTTGAATATCTCAATCCCGCAGGAAGCGTTAAGGACAGAATCGCAAAGCACATGATCGAAGTTGCTGAGGAAAAGGGTCTTCTCAAGCCCGGTTCCGTGATCATCGAGCCTACTTCCGGCAACACAGGTATCGGTCTTGCCGCTATCGCAGCTGCCAAGGGCTACAGAACCATTCTCACAATGCCCGAGACAATGAGCGTTGAGCGCAGAAATATCCTTAAGGCTTACGGCGCAGAGATCGTTCTTACCGAGGGCGCAAAGGGCATGAAGGGTGCTATTGCAAAGGCTGATGAGCTTGCTAAGGAGATCCCCAACAGCTTTATCCCCGGTCAGTTCGTTAACCCTGCTAACCCCGAGATGCACTTCCAGACCACAGGTCCCGAGATCTGGGAAGATACCGATGGTCAGGTTGATTACTTCACCGCAGGCGTTGGTACAGGCGGAACCGTTACAGGCGTAGGCAAGTTCCTCAAGTCCAAGAACCCCAACGTTAAGGTTGCAGCTATCGAGCCTTCCGACTCTCCCGTTCTTTCCCAGGGCAGAGCAGGCTCCCACAAGATCCAGGGTATCGGCGCAGGCTTCGTTCCCGACACTCTTGATACCTCCGTATATGATGAGGTAATGCCTATCACCAACGAGGACGCATTTGCTACCGCAAAGCTCCTTGCTAAGAAGGAAGGTATCCTTGTAGGAATCTCTTCCGGCGCTTCCCTCTACGCAGCTATCCAGATCGCTAAGCGTCCCGAGGCAAAGGGCAAGACTATCGTTGCTCTCCTCCCCGACAGCGGCGACAGATACTACTCCACTCCTCTTTTCGCTGAATAAGATATTGCCATAAGAGTCTTCTATAATATAAATCGGCTGCCTCATATGTGAGTATGAGGCAGCCGATTTTTGTATAAGGGTGTAATACTAATCTTCAATCAACCTACAGACAAATCCTTGGCTGAAATAAGTCCATTCTTCGTCAAGCTCCCTTGCTGGGCACCAAGCCCGCCTGCGGTCGCTTTCCTAGACTGGTCTTATTTCATCTGTCGGCTTTGCCTATAGAACGATTAAAGATTAGTATAAACTTTTTCTTATATGGTCACTTCACAAACTGCCACTCATCAAACTCGGCGTTTTGAGAAATAACAAAATAAATATCATGCTCTCCGCTTATCTTCTTTTTGAGCTTTGCGCACACAATTTTCATATCCTTGCAGTCGAACTCGGCTGCGCCCACAAGCGTATCTGTTCCGTCAAGATACACCTCTATCCTGCCTTTGCCCTTTGCTTTTACCGCAAATGCGGACGCTCCGCTGCCAAAATCCGCTCCCTTTACCCACACAACAGCTGCCTTGCCGCCGTCCGCAGCAGATGAAACGGTCATATTTCCCGCAGCGTCCGTGTTATTATAGGAAACATCTGCTGAGGAAAAGGCGGTCTCTGCCTGATTTACGGCAAATGGGTCAAGGGGCTTTATCTGCTCTGCGCCGTTCTTGTCAGCGCTTACTCTGCCGATGGTCACAGTCTCCTCATCGACCACAGCCTCATTTACGCACAGGCTTCTGAAGCCGCCCTCTGTGCCCAGCGCTTTCTGTGGGAAAAGCGAATGATAAAACAAATAATATCTGTCCTTATATTTCTGGAGATGAGTATGGTTATTGCTGTACTCCATTCCCGCTTCTCCGGGATTTTTGAAGTAATAGTCACGGTACTCCCAGCTGTCCGGGTCAAGCGGGGTCTTGGTGGTCAGATACGCCATACTGCACGCAGGCGCACGCTCAGTCTTGGGATAATCCCATTTCAGGCGGGTGCTCCAGTCGTTGTTATATGTATAGACATATGTTCCGTTGATGAAGTTCAGCTCACTTGCCTCAAAGTGATACGGCGAGGGTATCTTCTTGATATCGCTGTCCAGGGATATCATATCGCTGCCCAGTCGGACAATTCTTGCGCTGTCCTCTCCGCCGCCGAAGGAGAGCCAGCCTGTGCCCTCATCGTCGATGACAACGCCAGGGTCAAAGGGAGTTTTGCAGCCGTCCAGTCCCTTTGTGTTTCCGTCAACGATTGACTTGCCCAGAGGGTCAGTCCATGGCCCTGTGGGAGAATCTGCGGTAAGCACTCCCACTCCCCAGCCGCTGTTTGAATAGTAAAGGTAAAAATGCGTCTTGCCGTCCTCCTCAACTCTTGAAACCACTGACGGCGCCCATGAAGCTATTGCCCACGGGGATATCTCACCAACGTCGATAGTGCCGTGATATGTCCAGTTTACCATATCATCGGTGGAAAGCATGACCAGTGACTTTATATGCTCATAGGTATTGCTGCCCTCAGCGCCCACAGCCTCATACTGCTGCTGGTCATTGGTGCCGTAAACATACAGCCTGCCCTCATATTCCACAGCCGTAGGGTCGGCGCAGAAAATATTGGAGATAAGGGGATTTCCCGTAGTTTTGGTAATATTGTCGGTAACGGCGGTTATCTTTACTCCCTTTGAAGCAGACTTTATCTTTTCCCCCTCCATTGTAACGGAAGATATATCCGCATCACCGCAGGAACACATCACCATCGCTGCTGCAGCCGCAAGCAGTATTGCAGGTGTTTTTTTCATAAAAGCTCTCCTTTCGCTGTATGTATATTTTTATTATTATACCATATATAAATTATTTTTCCAATATCTTTTTCAGCATTTTGAAACATCATTTTGTGCAGATAAGACATCAAAGTGCAGATAATGATTACCGATTCGTCTCTTTTTTCCGACTTTTTTTGAAATATCACTTGAAATCAACGGAGAAATTTTGTATAATAAATGTGTGTATTGTATTTTCGGGTCGTATCTGAAGACCATATGACCTTTTATCGCAAGCATCTGAGGAAATATGGCATCAGTGCAGGTCTTTGGAGATTATTTTAAGAAAGGACGTGACGAAAATATATGGTAAACATCATAGTATGCGATGACGAGGCGGTATTCCTTGACATCGTATCAGACGAAGTAAACAGGGTGATGTCAAAGCATAGCCTTGAATATCAGTGTATAAAATTCAAAAACAGCTGTGATTTCGTGGAGCTTATCGACAAAGGCGATACTGTTCCCCACATTGTGTTCCTTGACATAGATATGCCTGAAATAGATGGAAAGCAGGTCGCTTTAAAGCTGAAAAAAGCATATCCCAACTGCCAGCTTATCTTCTTCACCTCCCACGAGGACGAGATAGTAAATGCCTTCGATTATAACGCCAACGGCTTTCTTTCAAAATACAATCTTGCGGAAAAGTTTGAGGATAACATCATAAGAGTGCTGGGCAACATCAATGCCAGCGAGCCTGATTACGTCCAGCTCTGCGTGTTCACATCGGACAATCGCTGCGAGCGTGTGAACTACGATTATTCCCGCATAGCCTATCTGGAATGTATCATGAAAAAAGCATACCTCAACACCGTTGACGGCGGATGCTACAGGATAAAATGCGGTCTGTGGCGTGAGATAATCCAGAAATTCGACAAACTGCCTTTCGCCGTTCCTCATCAGAACTACATTGTCAATATGAACTGCATTTCAAGAATTACGGGTGAAGAGCTTTATATAGATCAGCTTAACAAACAGATATCCGTCAGCAAGCACAGACGTAAGGATTTTTTAAAGAGATACTCTGATTATTCTATGTCTAAGGGGCGTACTGATTAAAAATGCTATACCTTTTCACCGTAATGGAAGCTGTTATAATCGTTATAATGTTTCTCATTATGTTCAGGACCCGCTTCAAGGGGTTAAAAGCGGTCCTCAGTCTTATTCTCGGAACAGCAGCTGCAAGTGCATTCACGATACTTGTAATAAACCTGCCGCTGCACATCAAAACTACTCTTACAGTTGCGGCATATACAATAGCCTGCTTATGTGTTTTTGATATCAAATGGCAAAACTCGCTTATGATATCATTGCTTGGCTGCTATGAGCTTATAGCCTGCGATATCATATCGGCAAACCTTATCGCAGCTGCGGCAAGCACGCCGATGATGTCTGTCGTTACACCCGATTCCATGATATATCTGGTGCTGGGAATAATCTCCAAGCTGTTTGCCATGGCGGTAGTTATTTGCAGTGCATTTTTCCTGCGTAAGCTTGATTTCAACGTTCCTCTGAAATACAGCATCATACTTAATATCATACTGCTTCTGCTGTCATTCGCCAATCTGTTCTTCGGTCAGATAACCTCAAGCGTTATCACAGCACTGGACCACCTTCAGGTCGTTGTAATGTGCTCATCATATATGATAGTAATGATATTGGTGCTGGTTCTGTTCTTTAACCTTTGCAAGTACTTTTCCACAGAAGCGGAGCTTAACTACTCCAACCTGAAAAATGACTTTCTGGAGCAGCAGCTTGAACAGCAGAAGTCTGCCGAAAAAAGCATACGCACCATAAAGCACGATATGCTCAATCATCTTTCCGCCCTTGATTATCTTAACAAAAGCGGCGAAACAGAACGCTTTGACAGCTATATGAAAACACTCATCTCCCGCACCTCCGTTCCTTTCAGGAACAATATAACAGGTATTCAGATGCTTGATGCCATTCTTTCGCTCAAATATCAGGTGGCAAAGGATAACGATGCTTCAATAAAGGTAAATTCCACAGGCGTAAAGCATTATCCCGATGTAAGCGAATACTGCCTCAGCTCCATATTTGCAAATCTGCTGGACAATGCCATTGAGGGCGCAGGCAGCGCAGATGAAAATGACAGGGAAATAACAGTCGATATCACCGAAAATGCAGGCTGCCTGAACGTAAGGATAACAAATCACTACAACGAGAACGCCCAGAACGATATAATTGCCGCAGGCAAGGGGCATATCCACAAGGGTCTGGGCATAAGCATTGCAAAGAATGCCGCAGAGGAGAACAAGGGTATGTTTGAATACACTGCGGAAAACGGCATTTTCACCGCAATGGTGGTTCTGCCTGTAAGCGAAAAAACAATAGGTTAAAAGTTAAAAGCTGCTGCACCGATTCGGCACAGCAGCTTTTTCAGTCGTATATAAAGCTTCCCGTAAAGAAATCCGATTCGTCAGCGGGCGGCTCGGTCTCGGAGGGGATAGTGACAGTCTCTTCCGTCTCTGTGGTCTCTTCCGTTACGGAAGTGGTCTCGGAAGATATTTCCTCGGAAATATCGGCAGATACATCTGAGGTCTCGGGCAGCTCTTCCGTTTCGGTAACGACCGCCGCAGTCTCAGTCACTGCCTCGGCACTGTCGGGGATGATCACTATCGCCTGAGAATACATCTGCTTGAAGCGTATCTCAAATTTATCGATATTGTAGTCGATAATGCCTTTCATGGGGTCATTGAGGGTAACGGTAGAATTTGCGATGTTAAAGCCTGCCAGCACAAAGCAGTGCTCGTTCAGGTACCAGTCCAGCTTTTCGCCTGTGGCATTGTCGTACCATGTTTCGTAATACTCAGGCTCTATCATGCCATCGGTTGCCCAGCAGAGAACGGGCGTGCCTGCGATAAGATATTCGTACAATGTATCAGGGTGGCAGCCGGATATGTTTTTCACCGTATATCCCCCGCCGTGAGCTGATATGTACTTGTTTGCCGCCTTTTCAATGGCGGGCGAAAAACAGCCGTAGCCTCTTGAAAAAGGGTCGCCTATGAAATAATCGAAAAAGCTGTCTTTGTAAAGCTTCCCATCAGCTGTGCGGGCATTGCCCCATGAGGTGGGAAGATAATTTTTTGCCATGTCGGTCTTTTCTGCGTCAAATCCATAGTGGCGCAGAAGAGTTGTAAGTGCGGTTATCTCGCAGCCCACAGGCAGCTCGGGATTTTGCAGGATATTTTCCATATCAATGTAAACGGAGTTGCTGTCATAATCCTTGCGCTGACGGCTGGTGATTATGGTGCGTGACACTGATGTTACCGTGGTTTCGGCAGCCTCTTCCGCCGCTTCTTCGGGAGCTTCGGGATAATCGGCAGTCTCCTCGGGGAGCACCTCCGTCTCCGTCTCTTCCTCGGGATACTCCTCAAATTCAATGTCATGGCCGTACCTTGCATCAGTCTCCTCAGGCTCGGAAATAACGTCCGTCTGAGTGTGGTACTCCTCGGGCAGGGTGTTCACCGTCTCCACCGAATCGGGATCACCCTTTTTTATAAGCACAAGGCTTACTATTATCACGGTGGCAAAGAATACGAATACTCCCGCCCGTGCAAAAGTTCTCTTCATCTGATCTTTCCTTTTCCTGCGCATATCATCTGCGCAGCTTTTGCCTTGCTGTCTTGTTTTCGTACATATTTGCGTCAGCCTTATGCACCACATCTTCTATTGTCATATCAGCCGTAAGCTCTGCACAGCAGCCGCCTATGCTGGCGGATATCTCATAGGGCTTGCACGAGGTCTTGTTTTCCTCGGCAATAGCGTTTGTGAACTTGTTTATCCTTGCAAGCATATCCGCTCCGCAATAATCACCCAAGCCGATAATGTAAAACTCGTCTCCGCCTGTCCTTACGCATATCTCATCGTTTCGGGTAATGAGACGGGCAGCGGTGGCGATAGCATTGATGCCGTAGTCCCCCTCGGAATGGCCATAGTGGTCATTAACATATTTAAGTCCGTCCATGTCGATAACAAACGCAAGGCAGGTATCGGCACCGGGGCGTTCAAGCATTTCTCTGATCCTTGCTTCCATTCCACGCCTGTTGTAAAGTCCCGTCATAGCGTCTCTCTGAGAAAAGGCGGTAAGGCGGCTTCTCACACGGGTTAGCTCTATGGCATTGTTCACATTTCTTATCCAGTTCCTGAAAACAATACCTATCTTGGTCTTGCTTTCCAGCGAACATTGAAGCACTCCGTAGCCAAAGGTATGCTCACTGAAGTGAACGGGCGCAAAGTAGTAAACAGACGGCTTGTCATGCTCTATCCACAGGTCGGGCAGCATTAGCTTTGTATCAAAGGAAGTGGAATCAACGTCCATAAATGTACCCTTTGTAACGTTATCGCCGTAAATGGCATGAAGCATAACCTTCATTTTTTCCGGATAGCCGCTTATTATCTGCTTGTCGGTATCCAGCCAGTCCTCATCGAGGCAGAGGTAAAAATTCTCATAGGGCGATATAAGATATGTAGCCTTGAATATCTCGCCCAGACATTCATCGGGCGATTCAACAGCAGTAAGATTTTCAAACATATAGCTTTCGACAAGTCTGCCGATATCCACGGAGAAGTTGATATCTTTTCTGCCGAAATTCTCATTAACATTATAAATCAGGCTGTTGATGGAATCCTTGACGTGCTCAACATTCTCGGGACATCCGCAGCTGCTGCCGATGAACAGACCCTTTTCAAACTCCCACTTTTCATTGGGGTCGGGTCCCACATTCTCGATAAGCTCATGGAGCCTTGCCACAGCCTTCTGCGCAGCCTGAGCCGCCGCAGGCACATATGACGTGATGGATGGAGTATTGATGGCACTTTCGGGAACGCAGTCAAAGCCTGTGATTATTATATCCTCAGGCACTCTTATGCCATTTTCCATGAGCCTGTTTGCAAGACCCATAGCCATATGGTCGCTCATGGATATCACAGCTTCGGGTCTGGGTATCTCTCCCGAAATTATCTTATCCCCCAGAGCCTCGCCGCCTGTGTACCAGAAATCGCCGTAAAATACCTTGCTCTCGTCAAAGAGGATATTGTGAGCGGCATAGGTGTCCTTTATTCCTTCAAGTCTTTCGTCCGTAACATAATAGTCCTTCATACCCGCAAGGATAACAATGTCCCTGCAGCCGTGCACACCTACGATATGCTCGGTTATATCTGCCATTGCGGAACGGTCATCGGTGCATATCATCTCAAAGCCGCCCATGGGCAGATCAAGGGTCACAGCAGGCTTGCCGCTTTCCTTTATGCGCTGCACAAGGCGGTCGGTCTGCTCCTTGTTTCCCTCTGTATCATAAGTAAGTGGAGTAAGGATAACACCGTCCAGCTTATCAAAATCTGCCAGATTGAAAATATTAAGCTCGCCCAGCAGATAATTTCTGTAATAATGCTTGGCATTTACCAGCGGACAGAACACTGCAACATCATATCCGTACATATCGCATCTGCTGAAAACGCCGTTCATTACACGCTGCTGATATATTGATTCGGGATTTACTATAATAAGCCCTATTTTCTTTCTTTCAGTCATAAACTGTCTCCTTCTGATGCCTGAAACGACCGGTTTAACGCAAAACGTACAATTAAATATATTTTACCCTAAAAAAGCACATTATATATGAACATTTTTGCCGTTTTTGATAAATTTACATACAAATTTTACTCTCATCTTTATTGACTTTCATTTGCATTTCAAGATATATAACAAGCCCATTATATATTTTCTCCAAGCACATTATTTTTATATGTAGCTTTTGCACAAAGCCAGCATAAAAAACCCGTTAATGATAGACATATTTTGAGAATTTTCGACGTTAAAAAATATCGCTTGAATGTTAATATATATTATGCTATAATTCATATCGTTGTATTTAAGGACATTGTAATTAGGGATGGAAGGATATAAGATGAGAAAGGATGTATGGTCATGGAGGATTACAGCTATTTAATTTCTATCGCACTGATACTGCTCAGCACAAAGGTTCTGGGTCTTTTTTCAAAGGTAGTGCGTCTCCCCCAGGTAGTAGGTGCGCTGCTTGCGGGCATTATTCTTGGACCTGCCTGTCTTGGCATAGTCCACTCAACTGAGATGCTCAGCAATCTCTCTGAAATAGGCGTTATCGTACTTATGTTCGCAGCAGGTCTTGAGACCGACATCGACGAGTTAAAGCGCTCGGGCAAGGCTTCTTTCCTTATCGCCCTCATAGGCGTTCTGGTTCCTCTGGCAGGCGGTGCGGCAGTTGCTTACTTCTTTAACGACAGCACCGATTCCAACGTTATGCTCCAGAATATCTTCATCGGCATCATTCTCACAGCTACTTCCGTAAGTATCACTGTTGAGACACTGAAAGAAATGGGCAAGCTTTCCACCCGTGCAGGCAACGCAATACTGGGTGCGGCTATCATTGATGATATCCTCGGCATCATCGCCCTTACAGTAGTTATAAGCATGGCTGACGAAAGCGTAAACATCGGCATCGTGCTGCTTAAGATCCTCGGCTTCTTCGCATTCACATTTGTTGCTGCTGTGGGCTACCACTACGCATTCAAGAAGTGGACAGACAACAGTGCTGTAAAGCTCAGAAGATATGTTGTTATCAGCTTTGTTTTCTGCCTCGTTCTTGCATACTGCGCAGAGGTATTCTTCGGAGTTGCCGATATCACAGGCGCATTCTTCGCAGGTCTTGCTCTTTCGGGCACAAAGAAATCCGAGTACATCTCCAAGAGATTTGATACACTTTCTTACCTGCTCCTCTCCCCTATCTTCTTCGCAGGAATCGGTCTTAAGGTCGAGCTTCCAAAGATGAACGGCGAGATCGTTCTCTTCACAGTTCTTCTCTGTGTTGTGGCTGCACTTACAAAGGTAATCGGCTGCGGACTGGGCGCAAAGATATGCAAATATACCTCTAAAGAGTCTCTCCAGATAGGCGTGGGCATGATATCACGAGGCGAGGTGGCACTTATCGTTGCCAACAAGGGCGAGGCTGTGGGACTTATGTCCGACAAGTTCTTTGCTCCCGTTATCATAATGGTAGTGTTCACCACAGTGGTAACTCCCGTTCTGCTGAAGCTTGTTTTCAAGGACAAGACAAGCGAGCCTGAGACAAAGCCCGAGGCTCAGACAGTCTGATAATTAAAATAAATTGCGGCAAATTCCGCCTGTTTATCGGCAGGCGGAATTTTTTGTATATACGCAGGAAAGGAATAATTATGAGAAAAACATTCAACGCACTTGATATTTCAAGAAAGGTCATTGCCTCCCGTGTCCATGAGGGGGATATTTGCATAGATGCTACCGCAGGCAGAGGAAACGACACCGCATATCTCTGCGGGCTTGCAGGTGAAAGCGGAAAGATCATCGCCTTTGATATCCAGCAGGAAGCCATTGACAGCACCGCAAAGCTCCTTGAAGAAAAGGGGCTTTCAAGCCGTGCGGAGCTTATCCTCGGCAGCCACACACAGATGGACAGCTATGCGGAGGAGGGCACAGTTTCCTGCATCACCTTCAACTTTGGCTGGCTCCCCGGCGGCGACCACACCGTACACACTATGAAGGACACCAGCATTGAAGCGGTGAAAAAAGCTCTTCGGCTCATAAAGCAGGGCGGACTTATCTCCATGATACTTTACTACGGCAGGGACACGGGCTTTGAGGAAAAGGAAGCTCTCCTCGAATTTGTAAAGACCATCGACAGCGCCGAATATTCCGTTATTACCGTGGATTTCTCAAACCGCCCCAACTGCCCTCCTATACCCATATTTATTCTTCGTGAATGATGTAATACTAATCACCAATAAAACTATAGACAAAAAATCATCGCATAATCCATATACGCAAGATTATGCTCGATTTTTTGTATAGTTTTTAATTGGTGCTTAGTATAACATTTTGCCCTGTAGGATTGTATATCAAGTGAAGGACAATGACGAACTGCTGACGGCGAAAGCTATGACCTTATCCTCGGCCCGCAGACAGTTCATGTTCAATAAAGCTTCAGGCGCATCTGCCTTTTTGACAGATGCGCCGATTTTATGGCAAAATGCGCTCATAAATTTTCTGTATATTATGTATTTCGCTGTTGAAAAAAAAGCATTCCTGTGGTATAATACTTGTATCTATGTTATAAAGGATCGTGAGAGCTTGGTTTTTTCTGATATATTCTTCTTGTATGTGTTCCTGCCGCTGTTTCTGATATGCTACTTTGCCGCTCGGAACACTAAACTCAAAAACGCCGTGCTGATAGTTTTCTCCCTGTTTTTCTACGCATGGGGCGAGCCTGTGTGGGTGGGTCTGCTCATATTCAGTTCGGTATTTGACTTTCTTAACGGTCGTTTTATCGACAAGCACAAGGACGAGAAGATCGCCGTGCTGGGCGTTATCGTGTCCTGTGCAGTAAACCTGTCAATACTTGGTGTGTTCAAGTACAGCGGAATGATAGTTGACGGCATAAACACTCTGCTGTCGCTCAGTCTGCCTGTGCCTGATTTCCACCTGCCAATAGGAATTTCTTTCTACACCTTCCAGTCCATAACCTACGTGGTCGATGTTTACCGCAAAAAGGCACGGGCGCAGAAAAATTACTTCGGATATCTGCTGTATCTCTCCATGTTCTTCCAGCTGGTGGCAGGCCCTATCGTGCGCTACAACACCGTTGCCCGTGAGATAGAGAACCGTTCGGTAAAGATACACGAATTCAGTGACGGTATCACCCGACTTATCTTCGGTCTGGGCAAAAAGGTACTTATCGCAAACTCCATGGGTCAGCTGGCAACGCAGTTTCTGACCTTTGATACCGCTCCCACCTCAGTTCTTGCGGCATGGTCAGGCGTTATCCTTTATTCTCTCCAGATATATTACGACTTTTCGGGCTATTCCGATATGGCTATCGGTCTGGGACTTATGTGCGGCTTCCACTTTCCCGAAAACTTTGAGCACCCCTATATATCAGCTTCCGCAACCGAGTTCTGGCGCAGATGGCACATCTCGCTGGGAACATTCTTCCGTGACTATGTGTATATCCCCCTGGGCGGCAACAGGAAGCATCAGCTGCTGAACATCGCCATCGTATGGTTCTGCACGGGTCTGTGGCACGGCGCCAGCTGGAACTTTATCATGTGGGGCCTTTACTTCGGCGTTCTGCTGGTCATCGAAAAGACATTCCTGCTGAAAGTCCTTGAAAAAGCGCCTAAGATCATCGGTCACATTTACCTGCTCATTGCGGTGATATTCGGCTGGATGATATTCTATTTCACCGATACCTCAAAAATGGGAGCCTGCTTCGGCGCAATGTTCGGCAAAAACGGACTTGCCGCCACCGATCTGCTCACAGAATCACAGCTCAAAGGCAGCCTGTGGCTCATTATTGCGGCTATCATCATCTGTATGCCTGTTTACAAGGGCATTTCCGCTTTCGGCGAGAAGCTGGCAAAGAAATCTGCCGCAAGCTTTACTCTGGTAAGCGCAGTAAAGATACTTTTCCTGGCATTCATTCTTTTCGCTTCCACCGTTTCACTTGTGGGCGATACCTACAATCCTTTCCTTTACTTCCGATTCTGATATCTGTCGGACTATCAACAAACATTTTTCATGGGCGTGCAATGCACGCCTGTGGTTTATCTGAAAGGCAGTCATTATGGATAAATTTGAACTTGTTTCTCCCTATAAGCCCTCGGGTGACCAGCCCCAGGCTATCGACAAGCTTGTGGAGGGCATAAAAAAAGGCTACCGTGACCAGACTCTGCTTGGCGTAACAGGCTCGGGCAAGACCTTTACCATGGCGAACATCATTGCACGAATGAACCGTCCCACCCTTATCCTTGCCCACAACAAGATACTTGCGGCTCAGCTCTGCTCCGAGTTCAAGGAGTTCTTCCCCCACAATGCCGTGGAGTATTTCGTTTCATATTACGACTATTATCAGCCTGAGGCTTATATCCCCTCCACCGACGCTTACATCGAAAAGGACAGCGCCATAAACGACGAAATAGACAAGCTCCGCCACAGCGCCACACTTGCGCTGGCTGAAAGGCGTGATGTGATAATCGTGGCTTCCGTTTCCTGCATATATTCCCTTGGTGCGCCCGAGGAATACCGAAACAACGTTATCTCGCTGAGAAAGGGCATGGAAATGTCCCGTGAGGAGCTTCTGGGTCGGCTGGTATCCATTCAGTACGAGCGCAACGACGTGAACTTTGTGCGAAACAAGTTCAGAGTGCGTGGAGACGTGGTGGAGATATTCCCCGCAGGCTCTTCGGAAAACGCTATACGTGTGGAATTTTTCGGCGATGAGATAGACAGAATATCGGAAATTCAGGTGGTAACGGGAAATATCATCTCCACCCTTGCACACACAGCCATATACCCTGCCTCCCACTATGTTGTGTCAAAGGCACATCTGCACGAAGCTGTGCAGGAGATACAGAAAGAGCTTGATGAACGTGTAAAATGGTTTGAGGAGCAGGGTAAGCTTGTGGAGGCTCAGCGCATAAAGCAGCGCACCCTGTACGACATTGAGATGCTTGAAGAGATAGGCTTCTGCAAGGGAATAGAAAACTACTCCCGCATACTTGCAGGCAGAGCGCCCGGAAGCGTTCCCTACACCCTGCTTGACCACTTCCCCAAGGACTACCTGCTGTTCGTTGACGAGAGCCATGTTTCCCTGCCGCAGGTAAGGGGCATGAGCGCAGGCGACAGGGGCAGAAAGAGCGTGCTTGTGGATTACGGCTTCCGTCTGCCCTCGGCATTCGATAACCGTCCCCTTAATTTTGACGAGTTTGACTCAAAGATAAATCAGGCAATATACGTTTCCGCCACTCCCGGACCTATCGAGCGTGAAAAATCCGCCCAGATAGTGGAGCAGGTAATACGTCCCACAGGTCTTGTTGACCCCGAGATAATCGTCAAGCCCGTTGCGGGTCAGATAGAAGACCTGCTCAGCGAAATAAACATCAGGGCGGAAAAGAACGAGCGTGTGCTTGTCACCACCCTTACAAAGAAAATGGCGGAGGATCTTACCACATATCTCCAGGGCATGGGCGTAAGGGTCAAGTACCTCCACCACGATATCGACACCATTGAAAGAATGGAGATAATCCGTGACCTGCGTCTGGGCGAGTTTGATGTGCTTGTTGGCATCAACCTGCTGCGTGAGGGCCTTGATATCCCCGAGGTCTCCCTTGTGGCGATACTCGATGCGGATAAGGAGGGCTTCCTGCGCTCCGAGTCCTCGCTTATACAGACCATCGGCCGTGCCGCACGTAATGCGGAGGGCAAGGTAATAATGTACGCCGACAGCGTTACAGGCTCCATGGAGCGTGCCATTACCGAGACAAACCGCCGCCGTGAGCTTCAGTTGGCGTACAACAAGGAGCACGGCATAGTGCCCAAAACTATCATAAAGGACATCAGAGATGTTATCGAGATATCCTCCAAGGCTGAAGTCGATGACAAGGCAGCCAAGAAGAAGATGAGCAAAAAGGAAAAGGACGAGCTTATCGCAAAGCTCACCGCCCAGATGAAGGAAGCCGCAAAGCTGCTTGAATTTGAGCACGCCGCATATCTGCGTGATAAGATAAACGAACTGAAAGGTCAATGATATGGAAGAATTAAAGGATATCCCCCGACAGCAGGGCGGGCAGTACGGCGCAAGGTACAAAAAGCGCCGCAGAAGGCCCGATATAAAGGCAATAGCCATATTTATCCTGCTGATAACAGTTGTGATCCTTGCCGCCAATGTGATACGCCTGTCAAATGCGCTGAAGGACGATGAGCAGTACATTTCCGCCCAGTCCTCACGGGTGTTTGAGTATTACGGCGAAAAGGACGTTATCAAGCTTGATGACCCCACCTACGGCGACACATGGCTTGCCGCCCTTACCGATGTGCCCCGCCACACTCTGGATTATGACAAGGTGGAGACAGAAAACGGCTATAAGCACTACTACGAAAACGGCGAGCGCCTGAACACCACAGGCATCGACGTTTCCTATCATCAGGGGGACATCGACTGGGAAGCCGTCAAGGCGGACGGCGTGGATTTTGCCATGATAAGGCTGGGCTACCGTGGCTATGAATCGGGTCAGCTGAATCTTGACGAGCGCTTCCACGAATATGCGCAGGGCGCTGTTGACGCAGGGCTTGAAATAGGCGTTTACTTCTATTCCCAGGCAATAAACGCCTCAGAAGCGGAGGAGGAAGCAAGGTTTGTACTGAACGAGCTTTCCGACTACAAGATTACATATCCCGTGGTTTTTGACTGGGAGATAGTGGGCGATGACACAGCACGCACAAATTCGGTTTCGTCAGAAGAGCTGAACGAATGTGCATCGGTGTTCTGCAACACCATTGCCCGTGGAGGATATATCCCCATGATATACAGCGTCAAGCGAATGGCACTGCTCAAATATGACCTGAGCCGCCTTGCAGGCTTTGACTTCTGGCTGGCGGAATACCGTGACGAGCCTGAATTTCCCTATGAATTTGCCATGTGGCAGTATGCCTCCGACGGAAAGGTAAACGGTATCGAGGGCGAGGTTGACCTGAACATGAGCTTTGTTGATTACTCAAAGGTAAGGAGATAATTTTATGAAAACAATGACCGCTCCCATGGGCTGGAACAGCTGGGACTGCTACGGCGCTGCCGTTACCGAGGATATAGTAAGAAAGAACGCCGATTTTATGGCAAAGCACCTGAAAAAATACGGCTGGGAATACATTACCGTGGATATCCAGTGGTACGAACCTAATGTAAAGACCCACGAATACACTCCCTTTGCAAAGCTCTGCATTGACGAATATTCCAGGGTGATACCTGCCGAAAACCGCTTCCCATCTTCCGCAGGGGGAAAGGGCTTTGCACCTCTGGCAGAATATGTTCACTCGCTGGGACTTAAATTCGGCATACATATTATGAGGGGCATTCCCCGTCAGGCGGTATATGAGCGCACCAAAATAAAGGGCACGGACAAAACTGCCGCCGATGTCGCCAAGACCGACAGCATCTGCGCATGGAACACGGATATGTACGGCGTTGACCCTGCAAAGCCCGGCGCAAAGGAATATTACGACAGCATTTTTGAGCTTTATGCTTCATGGGGCGTTGACTTTGTAAAGTGCGACGACATTGCAAGAGAGCTTCCTAAGGAGGAAAGCGAGCTTATTATGCTGAGCGATTCCCTGAAAAACTGCGGGCGTGATATGGTGCTCAGCCTTTCCCCCGGGCCTGCCCTCCTTGAAAAAGCCGAGCTTTACAAGCAGGTGTCCAATATGTGGCGCATTACCGACGATTTCTGGGATAACTGGCAGCTGCTTTACAATATGTTCGAGCGCTGCGAAAAGTGGGCGCCCCACAACGGCGCAGGTCACTGGGCAGACGCCGATATGCTCCCCATAGGATACATAAAGCAGGATTACTCCCCCGACATCACCACCAAGTTCACTAAGGACGAGCAGGTAACAATGCTCACCCTGTGGAGCATCTTCCGCTCCCCTCTTATCATAGGCGGAGAAATGACCAAATTCGATGATTTCACCATGAGCCTGCTGACAAACGAGGGTATCCTTAAAATGCACCGAAACGCCCGCCACTCACATCAGGTATGGCGCAGAAAAATGAACGGAAGCGAGATAGTCCTCTGGACTGCGGCTGACGCAGAGGGCGGTCAGTATGCGGCGCTTTTCAACATAGGCGAGAATGCGGCAGACATATCAGTCCCCCTTACGGAGCTTGAGATATATGAGGCAAAGGACATTACCGAGCTTTGGAGCAATGAAGCTTTCCATGCCGATAACATCAGCGCCGACCTTGCGCCCCATTCGGCAAAGGCATATTACCTGAGCCGCTGAAAGAAGTGTTATTATGACTAAAAGCATGACCGAGGGCAATCCCTTGAAGCTTATTTTCAGCTTTGCCCTACCACTGCTGCTGGGAAATCTTCTGCAGCAGACTTATAACATAATAGATTCAGCCATTGTGGGCAGAGTGCTGGGAGCAAACGCCCTTGCCGCCGTGGGAGCGTCATCGAGCGTGCAGTTTCTTGTGCTGGGCTTCTGCACGGGAATATGCTGCGGCTTCGGAATACCGCTGGCAAAATATTTCGGTGCGGGCGACAGGGACAAAATGCGCTGCTGCATATTCAATTCCGCACTGCTCACCGCAGGGGCGGCAGTCATCATAACCACCGTCTGCGCTGTTTTCTGTACGGCCATACTCCATATGCTCTCCACTCCCGACAATATCTTCGGGGACGCATATTCCTATCTGCTGATAATATTTCTGGGCATACCCTTTACACTGCTGTACAATCTCCTTGCCTGCATACTCAGAGCTGTGGGAGACAGCAGAACGCCTTTTATATTCCTGGGAATATCCTCGGTGCTGAATATCTTCCTTGACCTTTTATTTATAGTAGTGTTCCGAATGGGCTGTGCAGGTGCGGCGGCAGCTACCGTAACCGCTCAGGCAGTCAGCGGAGTGCTCTGCTTCATCTACATAAAAAAGCATTTCCCCGAGCTTGCCCTTTCCCCTCAGGACAGGCAGGCAAACGGAAAAATGATATGGCAGCTCATTACAATGGGCGTGCCTATGGGTCTGCAATACTCCATAACCGCCATTGGCAGCATGGTGATGCAGTCCGCAAACAACAGTCTGGGCAGCGTATATATCTCAGGATTTACCGCAGGAATGAGGATAAAGCAGTTTGCCATGTGTCCCTTTGACGCCATTGCAACGGCAGTGTCCGTATTCTGCGGACAGAACCTTGGCGCAGGCAAGCCCGACCGAATAAAAAAGGGCATTTTTCAGGGAGTGGCTTCAGCTGTTGCCTACGGAATTGTGTCTGGACTGGTGCTTATTTTTCTGGGCAGAACGCTGTCACTCATATTCATTGACCCCTCCGAAACGGAGATACTTGACGCAGCAGCAAAATATCTGCGCTGCCTTGGCTTCTTCTACTGGTGCCTTGGTTCCCTCTGCGTTGTAAGAATGAGCATTCAGGGACTTGGCTTCTCGGGCAGAGCCATAATCTCGGGCATTATAGAAATGGCGGCAAGGATCATCGTAAGCATGGGCTTTGTGGGCACATTAGGCTACACTGCCATATGCTTTGCCGACCAGACCGCTTGGGTGACAGCTTTCCTGTACGTGCTTCCCATGTGCATTCACTGCATACACAAGGTATCAAAGAGCATTGAAACGCCCGTTAATATCTGATACATTTGTATATAACATTTTATTTGTTGACATAATATATACATTAGTATATAATTTGCTTATTATGTTCATCGGAGGACTTAAAGCCGCAGCTTTAACGGTCGGAAAAGATGTCGAGTGCGCTCGGTCACGGTACAAAAAAGTACCTGATCGGGCGCTTTTTGTATTTACAGGATTAGTATTAAAACATGAAAGGAAGATCAGCATGAAGATACAGCTTTCGGATCATTTTACCTGCAAACGTCTGCTTAAATTCGTTCTGCCGTCGGTGGTGATGATGATATTCACATCTATCTACGGCGTTATCGACGGTCTGTTTGTGTCGAATTTCGTCGGAAAGACACCATTTGCGGCGGTTAATTTCATTATGCCCGTACTGATGATGATGAGCGCACTGGGCTTTATGATAGGCTCAGGCGGAAGCGCCATTACGGCAAAAACTCTCGGCGAGGGCGATAACGCAAAGGCAAACGGCGTTTTCTCGCTGATGGTATATACCGCTATAATTCTGGGAATTATTCTTACCATGGTAGGTCAGCTTGCCCTGCGCCCCTTGTCGGCAGCTCTGGGAGCTGAGGGGGAATTGCTTGAATACTGCGTTTCATACGGCAGGATAATACTTCTGGCACTTACGCCTTTTATGCTCCAGAACGTGTTCCAGAGCTATTTTGTCACTGCCGCAAAGCCACATATAGGTCTTGCGGTAACGGTTGCGGCAGGCGGCGCAAACATTGTGGGAGATTACCTTTTCATCGCCGTTTTCAAGTGGGGCATAGAGGGAGCGGCTCTTGCGACAGCTCTCAGCCAGTGCATAGGCGGACTTGTTCCCCTGTTCTACTTTGCACGTAAAAATTCCAGCCTGCTGAAGCTCGGCAAGCCTCTTATTGATATGAAGCTGCTGCTCGATGCCTGTATAAACGGCTCCTCTGAGCTTATGACAAACATTGCAATGTCGCTGGCAAATATGCTCTACAACTATCAGCTGATGAAGATAGCCGGTGAGGACGGCGTTGCGGCATATGGCGTTATAATGTATGCGGCATACATCTTTGCGGCAATATATATCGGCTTCTCGATAGGCAGCGCCCCGGTCACATCATATCATTACGGTGCAAAAAATCACGGCGAGCTGAAAAATCTCTTTGCCACCAGCCTGAAAATACTTGCGGCGGCAGCTGTCATCATAACGCTTCTTTCGATACTCATGGCAGGCAGGCTGACAAAAATTTTTGTAGGCTATGACCAGGAGCTTTACGAGATGACAAGCCACGGTTTCAGGCTTTATTCCATGTCATTCCTGCTCTGCGGCTTCAACATCTATGCTTCCTCGCTGTTCACTGCCCTTGGAAACGGAGCGGTCTCCGCAGCCATATCTTTCCTGAGAACGCTGCTTTTCCAGGTAATATCCGTGCTGATACTTCCCCTTATCCTGGGAATAAACGGCATATGGCTGGCTGTTACCGCAGCGGAGGTCATGGCTCTGGCTGTAACGGTAACGTTTCTTATCAAATACCGAAACAAATATCATTACGCATAAATAACAAAGAAATGGGCTGTTGCAGAGTTGAACTGCGACAGCCTTTTTTGATTTGTCCGTACCTGGCGCCTTATACTAATCACCAATAAAACTATAGACAAAAAATCATCGCATAATCCATATATGCAAGATTATGCTCGATTTTTGTATAGTTTTTAATTGGTGCTTAGTATTACGGCGGAAACCGAAATCGCCGTTCCTGACGGAACAGCTCTTGGTTTCAAGCCGCCTGCATTTAATAGTTTTGAGATATACCTTGTGCATCGCTCCTTTTTGCATATCTCCATACTGTGCTGAATATATATTGTCAGACACACAAAAGTGTATCATAACAATAAATATCGGAGGTATGCAGATTGAACGGTAACGAGCTTAACAACATGGCGCAGCGCTACAAGGACGAAATGATGCGCCTTTACAAAAAAAGCGGAGCTTCCGACAATGCAGTCGGCACGGCTGGCAGTCAGAGCTTCTCCGCTCCTCAGGAACGTCAGCAGACACAGGCACAGCAAAATCCCCCATCTATGCAGACTTTCCCGGCTCAGAACAGCTATCAGGCATCACATTCTCAGCCCTGTCCCTCTTCTCAAAGCGGTACAAGGGATATGTCGGGAACTCCCGTGCCGAATGTACCTAACGCAAGCTTTTTCGGCTCGGCAAATCAGAATTCTCAGGGTACAGTCAATATCCCCGTTTCCTGCGAATGCCGCTTTCCCACGGCGGAGAGCATCATAAACAGCATTGCCCAAACGCCTGTTACGCTGCCTATCACTCCTGAGGATAACCCTACCCCTGTGGATCAGGGAACGTTCACTCAGGTACAGCCACGCTCATCTCAGCAGCAGGACACCCGCCAGACCCGTCAGGCTGCGGATAATTCCCGCCGTGTTCAGGTGGATACGGGACTTAGCGGCATCATGCTCAACTCCTCCCCCGACGAAGCTACATATACAGTGCCCTCGGAAAGCGAGAACCCTCAGGAGATAATGCCGGATTTTCCTCTTCCCGCAGATATCCCTGCGGACTCATCGGAAGCAGCGCCGTCAACAGCCTCGTTCCTGCCGTCAATGGGCTGGGTATCCATGACGGGAGACAACAGCTGGGGATTTTTGCAGTTCGACGTTTTCACCGCAGGCGGCGCATATCCCGTGCAGGGCGCACTCGTTACTGTAACAAAGCAGCTGCCCTCAGGCTCGGGTCTGGTAAGGATACTTTTCTCAAACAGAAGCGGACGCACTGCGACCATCGCTCTCCCCGCTCCGTCAAGGTCATTCTCCCAGTCTCCCGGAAGCACCACCCGCCCATTCTCGGAATACAGCGTGACTGTAAGGGCTAAGGGCTATTACACCATCAGGGACATAAAGATACCCATTTTTGCGGGAGTAAAGACAGTGCAGCCCATTGACCTTATCCCTCTGCCCGAATACGGCGGCATACAGCCAAGAAACAGCTCTGACAACAGCATAACTGACTCCCCCTCTGTGGGATAACACCTTAAAAGGAGGAGCAAATGACAGGAGAACCCTTTATCCCCGAAAAGATAACCGTACATCTTGGCGCACCCGATGACAGGAGCGCCATGAACGTTACGGTGAATTTCGTGGACTACATCAAAAACGTAGGCTCCAGCGAGCTTTATCCCACATGGCCCGAATCCGCCCTGAGAGCAAACCTTTACGCCATAATCTCCTTTGCGCTCAACCGCATATACACCGAATGGTACCCCTCCAGAGGATATGATTTCGATATCACCAACGACACACGGTACGACCAGTATTACGTCCACGGCAGGGATATTTTCCAGCCCATAAGCGATATCGTTGACGAGATATTCAACAATTATATCCGCAGGCAAGGCTCGGTGGAGCCGCTTTTTGCCTCGTACTGCGACGGTGTGAGAACTCAGTGTGAGGGTCTGAAGCAGTGGGGAACGGTGGAGCTGGCAGAGCAGGGCTATATCCCCTACCGCATACTTACATATTATTACGGAGACAACATTGATATTGTGCAGAACGCCCCCGTTGCGCCGAATATCCCCTCATACCCGGGCACTCCCCTGCGTATAGGAAGTGCGGGCGACAGTGTTATACGGATACAGACGCAGCTCAACAGAATAGCGTGGAATTATCCCGCTATTCCCAAGATAGAGCCAATTACAGGCTCAATAGACACAAACACCGCCGACGCTGTGGAAACCTTTCAGCGGATATTCAATCTCCCTGTTACGGGAGTGGTGGATAAAGCCACATGGTACAAGATAAACTTTATCTTCACAAGCGTGACCCAGCTGGCGGAGCTTACCTCCGAGGGGCTTACAATAAGCGACCTGGGGCTTAACCTGCCAAAGTCGCTTGCAATGGGCGACACAGGCGGAAATGTCCGTGCGCTCCAGTATCTTCTTTCGGTGATAGGCGCATATTATGACGCAGTGCCGCCCATAAGCATAACGGGAACATATGACCAAGCCACCGCTGATGCCGTTTCCGCCTTTCAGCAGCTGTACGGTCTGCCACGAACGGGTGAAACGGACGGCAGGACATGGGAGGATATCTACCGTGCCTACAAGGGCATTGCGGACAGCGTTCCCGTCAGCAGTTTCAGGGAAGAGATAGCCCTATACCCCGGAGTAATGCAGCGTGAGGGTATGCAGAACGAATATGTGCGCATACTCCAGCAGTATCTCACGGAAATACACAGGGAATATCCCCAGATACCCCAGGTAAGCGTCACAGGCTATTTCGGACCCGTTACCAAAAGCGCCGTGACCGCATTTCAGCGCACCTTCGGGCTTAACCCCACAGGCAGCGTGGGGGCGGAAACATGGAGCAGGATAGGCGAGATATACAGCCGTGTGAAATACGGCTATGTCAAGCCTGCGGGGCAGTTCCCCGGATATACCATAAGATGACGAAAGGACAGTGACAGCATGACGGAAAATATCATACCCGTTTCTCCCGAGGAGCACAGCAGGAACATTTCCGAAATCCAGACCTATCTCAGGGAGATACATTACAGCGGAGCAGACATTCGCTCCGTTATCCCCGACGGGATATACGGTCAGTGCACCAGGGACGCAGTTTCCGACTTTCAGCGCAGCACAGGTATTCCCGAAACAGGTGAGGTGAATAAGGACACGTGGAACGCCATTTTCGCCGCATATGACGATGCCAGGCGAAACCTTAATATGCAGGAGGGAATAACCCCGTTTCCCGCTCTTGACGAGGTTATGACACGTGGAGACAGCGGTATCTCGGTGCTTATCCTCCAGGCGATGCTCAACACCATTGCGGGAATGCACATAAACATTGCCATGAACGACATGAACGGATATTATGGCGAAAACACTGCCCTTGCCGTGTCGGAGATACAGGCAGCGTCGGGGCTTACCCCCACGGGAATGACGGACATACGCACATGGAACACCATTGTCCGCATTTTCAACGCAGCCGCAGAGGACTGCTGAGCCTATAAATGCCAAAATGCCCCATGATCTAAGGACCATGGGGCTTTGTTTTGGAGCTGATTACCAGATTTGAACTGGTGACCTCATCCTTACCAAGGATGTGCTCTACCAACTGAGCTAAATCAGCGACCGCACTAATCAAAGTGCTTTATTATTATATACTTTTCGACGGCATCTGTCAAGAGTTTTCGCAAAATTTAATTTTAAATTTTTTATGAAGTGCATTTTTGCCGCTTTCCTGCGTGATATGACGGCAAAATTATCATCGCAGGACAAAAAAATATTTCTTAATGATAACAAATTATTACAGTTTTAAAGGGGGTATGGAAAAAAAGAAAGAGATATGATATAATGACATAAGTTAAAGAAAGGACGGTAAGACATATGAAATTATTAAAGTCTAACAAAACAGCAGCCAAGCGTACCGCCTGCATTCTTACAGCGGGTATGATGGCTCTTTCCACAGGTCTCTTTACCGCCTGCGGTGATAAAAATCAGGGCAGCGGTTCCAACAGCGCAGTTGTAGATCAGAGCGAGGCTCTTAAAACTCTTGCATATAAGGTAACTGATGTTCCCATAAATTTTGAGCTGAGCGGCAATGTTACCTGTAAGAACAATCTGTTCTACAGTGTTTCCACCGTTTATAACAATGACGGCGACAACTATTTCTCCGATTCCAGCATTGTTGTATTTGACGCATCCGGAAACACCGTGCTCACTATCCCTGCTTTCAAGCAGACTGACCCCAACGAATATGCCTATATCTCAGGCGATGTTTATGCAGATGATGCGGGAAACATCACATTCGTGCTTTCATATAACAAGTACGATGACGAAGGCAACAGCGAAAGCTCAAACACCCTTTACACCTATGACAGCACAGGCAATCTGGTAAGCTCTATCGATCTTTCCAAGGTAGTTACTCAGGAAGATAATGATAATAACAGATATTTCAACAGCTATATAGTAGATTCTCAGGGCAATATTTACATCAGCCTTTCCACCTGCATAAGAGTTTGCGACAAGTCGGGCAATGTGCTTTTCACCACTCCCGAATCCAATGGCGACAATGAGTGGCTGAACGGTCTTATCTTCACCAACAGCGGTGTTCCTGCCGTATATAAGTATTCCTACAGCGATACAGGCAGCTCCTCAAAGCTGGTAGAGATAGATTTGAACGCCAAGGGCTACGGCAAGGAATACGAGCTTGGCTCCAGCATCAACACCATTTACAACGGCAGCGGCGATTACCTCTGCTACAGCTCCTCCGATACAGGCATCGTTGGCGTAAGAGCTGACAATCTCCAGACTGAGAGCGTTCTTAACCTCCTTAATCTGGGTATCGACAACTCAAACATCAACTCCATGGCTGTAAACGACGACGGCTCCTTTGTTACCGTTTCATATGACTACAGCGGAATGACTGCACGCTCCACTCTGAGCCTCATCACTCCCATCGACTCCTCCGAGGTCAAGGAAAAGAAGGTTCTTACTCTGGGCTGCTTCTACATCGACTGGAATATCCGCTCCCAGATAGCTGAGTTCAACAAGACAAACGAGGATTACACTATCTACGCTACCAGCTACAGTGAGTCCAACGACACTTCCGACTATACAGCAGCGCTCACAAAGTTCAATAACGAGATACTTGCGGGCAATGTTCCCGATATCCTCCTTATCAGCAGCGGAATGCCCTACAACAGCTACGCTTCCAAGGGACTTTTCGCTGACCTTTACGAGTTCATGGATAAGGACGATGTTTATAACAGAGACGCATTTATGCCCAATGTGCTGAAGGCTATGGAAAAGGACGGCAAGCTTTACGAGATAACTCCTTCCTTCACTGTCCAGACCTATGCCGCAAAGAAGTCGCTGGTAGGCGATGCTACCTCACTTACCATGGATCAGGCAAACCAGATACTTGCTACCATGCCCGAGGGCGCAACCCTTACAAACGACAGCCAGACAATGACTGCTTCTAACTTCCTCAGCACTGCCATTACCTTCTCAAACTTTGTTGACTACGCAAATGCAACCTGCAACTTTGATTCTCCCGAGTTCAAGGCTATCCTGGAGACTGCAAAGAAATATCCCGCTGAGATAGATTATGACGCTCTCTACAACGATAACCCCAACTACTGGATGGAGCAGGAGACCGCCTGCCGTGAGAACAGAGCGCTGCTTTACAGCGTATATTTCAACGATTTCAGCACCTACACCAACACCAGAGACGCATACTTCGGCGAGGACATCAGCTTTGTAGGCTTCCCCGGTTCGGGCGCTGCAAACGCTACAGGCTCCGTTATCAGCACAGGCACCGAGATCGCAGTATCCTCCAAATCCAAGTACAAGGACGGCGCATGGGAGTTCATTAAGCTGGTGCTTGACAACGCTGTAGGCGAGCAGGATTCGGGCAATTACGGTGTTGCCATTACAAGCGACGCATCTGTTGCAGAAGCGGCTGACGAAGCAGTAAAGCGCATTACTTCCCAATACTACGGTCTCCCTGTTGTAAAATCCCAGCTCCAGGCACTCGGTCAGCAGGCGACTATTCCCCAGACCTATACCGATACTGACGGAACCGTTCAGCAGGTCGACAACACCTACTATGTGGGCAACACCGAGGTAAAGGTAAACCTCATCACTCAGGACGAGGTAAATATGCTCATAGATTACTTCTCCACAGTGGATACCATTGCAAGATATGATGAAAGCCTTACAGACATCATCAATGAAGAAGCAAACAATTACTTCAAGGGCACAAAATCCGTTGACGAGACCGCTTCTCTTATCCAGTCCAGAGCAAGCATCTACCTCAGCGAACAGTACTGATAATAATTTCCGCAGCGGGGCGTATCGTCCCGCTGTTTTTCTTAACGTGAATTTAGCAATAATGTATGGTATAATGTTAAAAGAACAACTGTAAACGGAGGAAAGGGATATGCAGAAGTTCGGCCTGAAAAAGCAGCTCGGTGCTTTGCCGGAACGCAAGGACTACATCTTAACGCTGGCAGTACTTGCTGTAGCGTGTGTGCTGAGCGGACTGCTGGTAAACTTTGACGGCAGCAGCTATGTACAGCTCATATTTGTGCTGGCTGTGGCGGTGATATCACGGTTCACCAACGGCTACCTGTGCGGCCTTATTTCATCGCTGCTGGGAATGTTCGCCGTAAATTACGCATTCACATATCCCTACTTCAAGCTGAATTTCAGTATTACAGGCTACCCTGTTACATTTGCCACAATGCTGCTGGTAACTGTCATAATAGGAATGCTCACCTCTCAGCTGAAAGAGCAGAGCAGGGTCTGGGCTGAAATGGAAAAGGAAAAAACAAGAGGCAACCTGCTCAGAGCCGTATCCCACGATATCCGAACTCCCCTTACATCAATATCGGGCGCTGCCTCCGCAATCCTTGAAAATAAGGACAAGCTTGATGAACAGGGCATGATGAGCCTTGTTACCGACATCAAAGAAGATGCGGAGTGGCTCATAAGAATGGTGGAAAATATCCTCACCGTCACACGCATAAGCGAGGAAACGGGAACTATCAGCAAAACACCCGAAGCCGCAGAGGAAATAATCAGCGAGGCTGTTATGAAGTTCAGGCGGCGCTATGATGTTCCCGTTGAAATAACTATCCCCGACGAGCTTATGCTCATACCTATGGACGCAATACTTATAGAGCAGGTAATAGTAAATCTTCTGGAAAACAGCGTGCTCCACGGAAAAACTACTACCCTTATAAAGCTGACACTTTCCTCTGACGGGGAAAACGCAGTATTTTCCGTGGCGGACAACGGCAGCGGCATCAACGAGAAAAAGCTGCCAATGCTTTTCAGCGGCTACTTTATCCACGCAGAAGAGCAGAGCGGAGACGTGAAGAGAAACATGGGAATAGGTCTTTCGGTCTGCCTTACAATAATAAAAGCCCACGGCGGAACAATGACCGCAGGAAATCTCCCCGAGGGCGGTGCTGAATTCACATTTACACTTCCACTGGAAAGGGCGCTGTAAAAAAATGGAAATTAAAAACAAAGTGCTGATAATCGAAGACGAGAGAAGAATAAGCAACTTTCTCTGCACAGTCCTTAAAGCCAATAACTACGATGTTATATCGGCGGTAACGGGGAATGACGCCTGCGCTGTCATCAACTCCCACTGCCCCGATGTGATTATCCTTGACCTTGGTCTGCCCGATATGGACGGCACCGAGATACTCAGGTCGGTACGGAAGTGGTCATCTATGCCGATGATCGTGGTGTCGGCAAGAAGCTCCGAAAAGGACAAGGTAACAGCTCTTGAGCTGGGCGCTGACGACTACATAACAAAGCCATTCGGCACCCAGGAGCTGCTGGCACGGATAAAAACTGCTATCCGCCACACCCGCACCACATCGCCCGATAATCAGATTGCAGTTACGGGAGTTTTCCGCACAGGCGGTCTGGAAATAGACTATGACAAGTACCGTGTGTATGTTGACGGTCAGGACACGAACCTTACCCAGAACGAGTTCAAGATAGTGGCTCTTCTGGGAAAGAACGCAGGAAAGGTGCTTACCTACGACTACATAATAAAGCAGCTCTGGGGACCCCATGCCAAGACAGATAACCAGATACTCCGTGTGAATATGGCGAATATCAGACGAAAGATCGAGAAAAAGCCCGCCGAACCCAAGTATATCTTCACCGAGGTGGGCGTAGGCTACAGAATGACCGACGGAGAAACGTCAAAAAACTAAAAAGGTTGGTATGTCAATGAGCAAACTCAAAGAGGAGCTTAAAAAGCTCAAACCCCTGAACTTTCTGCTGCTTACCCTTTCGGGCACGATAAATGCCATAGGCATCGTGTTCTTTCTCGCCCCCGTGAACCTGTTTGACAGCGGATTTTCAGGTACGGCAATGTTCTTCAACGAGATAACAGGCATTCCGCTGGCAGTCTTCCTGCTGGTGCTGAATATCCCCTTCTTCATATTCGGATATAAGCGGCAGGGAACGGTGTTCACCATATACTCCATTTATGCCGTGCTGATATATTCGCTGGCTTCGTTCGTGATAACGAATATCCTGCCAATAGATGTGTCAAGCTCATCGCCATTTGCAGGCACCGACCTGCTGCTGTGCGCAATCTTCGGCGGACTTATCTCAGGCGTGGGCAGCGGCCTTACCATCAGGTTCGGCGGAGCCATCGACGGCGTGGAAGTTATGTCCGTAATATTTGCAAAGCGAATGGGAATAACGGTAGGCACATTTGTTATGATATACAACGTTTTCCTGTATATCATCATCGGAATAGTTTGCAACTCATGGGTGCTTCCAATGTACTCAATTCTCACCTATGCCGCCGCACTTAAATCCGTGGACTTTATCGTTGACGGTTTCGACAAGGCAAAGGCAGCAATGATAATCACCAGCAAGCCGAACGAGATATGCGCCCGCCTCTCGGAGAGCTTCGGCAGAGGAATCACGCTTATCAAGGCAAACGGATACTACTTCAATACCGAAAAGACCCTTGTATATTTTGTAATCAACCGTTTCCAGATAGGAAAGCTCAAAGATATAGTTTCGTCCATTGACCCCTATGCGTATGTTACAATAAACGACATTTCCGACGTGCTGAGAAGCTCGGTAAGAGCCAAAGGCCCTACGGACGATAAGCCCGGCGTTTCCGCCGTATATGCGTCCGAAGCCGGTGCCGGCAGTGCTGACAAAGAAAGTGAGCCTGCGCTCCCCGATGAGATAACCGAAAAATAAAAGATATAGCATATAGCTGTTGCACAAGATGCAGCAGCTATTTTTTGTAAAGCGGACAAAACAAGAAAGTCCACATAAATAAGATCAAAGGTAAAGGGTTTAGGTCAAGCCTTTTTCCCGAAAGGCTTGCGGGTGTCCAGAGGGCGGAGCCACATTGTCGTCCTTGCCGCAGTGGTAAACTACGTTTACCTACGAAATCCGTTTGCGAGCGGTCAATGCAATTAAGGCTAAAGCCGACAAATTATAAATCCACAAAGCCGCCCGCACCGAAATTCAAAATCAAGCAGAGCAAAAAGTTTATCTCAAATTATCTTAAAACTATTAAATGCAGGCGGCTTGAAACCAAGAGACATTCCGTCAGGAATGGCGATTTTGGTTTCCGCCGTAAGGCGCAGGTACGGACTATCATATCAATTCGCCTTAATACCATATCCTAAGTTGCAAAAGTCCTCCTCACCCAATTTATCAGCATAATATTTTCCCACATTACCGCAGTAAATATTATTGCCGATATTGACAAAGCCCGCCGCCAAAGGTATAATAATAATTATAGAAAAGTGATAAATAAACAGAGGAGAACCTATGAAAAAATATTTTACCCGCCATGGCGAGACCGAGTGGAACAGCCGTGATGTCATATGCGGAACTACCGATATCGGCCTTACCGCAAGGGGCATCGGTCAGGCGGAAGCTCTGGCGGCGGATATCGCTGTGAACCACCGTGACATTGATATGATAATATGCTCGCCTATGAAGCGTGCCATGGCAACTGCCGCTCCCATCGGAGCTGCTCTGGAGATCGAACCTGTCACCGACAGCCGCCTCAGGGAATGGAACTACGGCAGCTACGAGGGCAGACCCCGTGACGCTGAGGGCTATGCTGACGCAAAGCTGGAATTCGGCTGCCGTATGCCAGACGGAGGAGAATCCGTTTTTGACGTGGTTAGCCGTGTATATAGTCTTATCGACGAGCTGCGTGAAAAATATGCAGATAAGACTATCCTGCTGGTATGCCACGGCGGCGTGTGCAGGGTAATCGAGACCTATTACCGAAACATGACACGAAAGGAATTTTCCTGCTTTTTTATGGGCAACTGCGAGCTGAGAAGCTTTGAAACCGAGACCTGCCCCCACCGAACAGAAAGGAATGAAATTATATGAAACAGTCTCTTAACGGCATCTGGCGGCTTTACGGCGCCGATGATAAGCTTAAATATGACCTTAAAGCCAAAGTCCCCGGCTCTTTGTACTACACACTTATGAAGTACGGGCTGATGAAAGACCCCTATTACCGTGAAAATGAGTATAAGGCTACCGATATCAGCCGTGGAGACTGCGTTTATGAGCGCCGTTTCTCGCTAACGGAAGAAATGCTTTCCGCCGAGACACTGCTGTTGAAATTCCACGGTATAGACACCATAGCAGATATCTTCCTCAACGGCGAGCTGCTGGGCAGGACGGAGAATATGCACCGTGAATATGTTTTTGACATCACGGGAAAAGCAAACGAGACGGATAATCTTCTTGAAGTGAAGATATACTCCCCCATAAAGTACATAGAGGAAAAGAACGCCGAAACTCCCCTGTGGGGAGTGGCTTCCACCATGGCAGGCTATCCCCATATCCGCAAGGCGCATTATATGTTCGGCTGGGACTGGGGCCCCAAGCTCCCCGACATGGGCATATGGCGTGATGTTGAACTTATTGCGGTAAACGGCGGACTTATTGACGGCGTTTACGTAAAACAGGATCACAGCAAAGTATCCGAGGGGACTGTAGGTCTGGACATTGACATCACCGCAGGCTACACCTCGGACAGAGAGCTTGAAGCAGAGGTGAAGATCACTGCTCCCGACGGCTCCGCCGTGACCGAGAAAGCAGTTATTGACGGCAGACGCACTTCCGTTCATATTGATATAAGCGACCCCAAGCTCTGGTTCCCCAGAGGATACGGCGAGCAGCCATTGTACAAGCTTTCGGTAACTCTCCTTGACGGCGAAAATACAGCCGACAAATATGAGTGCGAGATAGGTCTCAGAACCGTTACCGTCAGCACCGCTCCCGATGAATACGGCGAGGAATTTGCCTTTGTGGTAAACGGGCTGAAAATTTTTGCCATGGGCGCAAACTACATTCCCGAAAATCAGATTATCCCCAAGTGCTCCCCCTCAAAAACAGAGAGACTTTTAAAGCAGTGCTGCCTTGCAAACTTCAACATGATACGTGTCTGGGGCGGCGGATATTATCCCGACGACAGCTTCTATTCCGCCTGCGACAGAATGGGTCTGCTGGTATGGCAGGACTTTATGTTCGCCTGCTCGGTATATAAGGCTGACAGAGACTTCTGCGAGAACGTTATGAACGAGGTGGCAGACAACGTAAAGCGCATAAGAAATCACCCGTCGCTGGCACTGTGGTGCGGCAACAACGAGATAGAGTCCATGTGGCAGTACTGGGGCATTGATGCTGACCCCAAGTACAAATCGGACTATCTGCGGCTGTTTGAAGCCCTTATCCCAAAGGTTTTGCGCCACTATGACCCTGTTACCTATTATCACCCTTCTTCCCCCTCTTCGGGCGGAAGCTTTGACGAAAGCAGCGCCGAAAACAGGGGCGATTCCCACTACTGGGACGTATGGCACGGTCTGAAGCCATTTACCGATTACTATAAATACAACTTCCGTTTTTGCTCGGAGTACGGCTTCGAGTCTCTGCCCTCCATAAAAACGATACGCACCTTTGCGGAGGAAGATGACCTGAACCTCTGCTCCCCTGTTATGGAAGCACATCAGAAGTGCGAGGCAGGCACGGAAAAGATAATGTACTACCTTGCTCAGATGTCCCGCTACCCTTATGATTTCAAGGGGCTTATCTACGCCACCCAGATGGTGCAGTCGGACGCTGTACGCCTTAATGCGGAGCATATGCGCCGCCACAGAGGCAGAAGCATGGGCTGCCTTTACTGGCAGGTCAACGACTCCAACCCTGTTATTTCATGGTCGTCAATAGACTGTTATCACCGCTGGAAAGCGCTCCATTACCGTGCCCGTCACTTCTTTGCTCCCGTGCTTATCTCCGCAGACTGCGAAAATCTTGACGAGATAAACCTGTATGTTTCCTCCGAAAGGCAGCAGGCTTTTGAGGGTAAGATACACTGGTGCTCACGTAAAAACACGGGCGAGATCATCTGCGAGGGAAGTGAGGATATCACAATATCTCCCCTTTCGGCTGAGATGTTCGTGACACTCACTCCCGAAAACACGAAGGTCACAAAGGATATGCGCAGCACATCATACATAGAGTTCTCCCTCTCGGAAAACGGCAGCATCATCAGCGAGAACACCTGCCTGTATGTTCAGCCCAAGGCGTTCAGATTTGCTGACCCTGCACTTTCATATGACGTGGAGGACGCAGGCAAGCGCTTTAAGATAACCATTAACGCCAAAGCCTTTGCAAAGGGCGTGTGCCTTGACCTTACGGAAGGCGACTGCCTGTTCTCGGACAACTGGTTCGATATGCACAGCGGCAGCGTGACGGTCTATGCAAGCAAGGCAAATCTTCCCGAAAAGATCACTGCAAAGAAATTCAAGGAAAACCTCAGCATAGTCTCATATTACGAGGCACTGCACCTTTCAGGAAAGGAATGATCCGATGCAGAATGAAGAGCATGATATCGCCGCCTTAAAGCAGCGATTTCTGGATATTTACAAAACAAATATAAAAAGAGAGGGGGCAGATAAGCTTCTTGACTACCTGCTCTCTCCCAAAAGCGACTTTTTCACAGCCCCCGCCAGCACCCGCTATCACGGCTCATACGAGGGGGGACTTTTGCAGCACAGCCTTAACGTTTACGACTGCCTGCGGGATTATATGGACCGCCCCCGTGTAAAGGAGCTTTATAACCTCACTGCAGACGATGAGACCATAGCCCTCATATCATTGCTCCATGACATATGCAAGGTGAACTTCTACAAGACCGACTACCGCAACGCCAAGAACGACCGGGGCGTGTGGGAAAAGGTGCCGTATTACACCATTGATGATACTCTCCCCTACGGTCACGGAGAAAAATCAGTGTATATCATAACGGGCTTTATGCGCCTTACCCGTGAAGAAGCCTTTGCTATCCGCTTCCATATGGGCTTTTCAGGCTCGGAGGACATCAACCTTGTGGGCAGAGCCTTTGAGAAATTCCCCCTTGCCTATGCTCTCCATGCGGCGGACATGGAAGCAAGCTATTTCCTTGAAAGATGAGTAATATTTATGAAGCAGCTTGCCTTTAAGCATACCCTTGCCGCAAGCTATGCGGGCTACATAACACAGGCGGCGGTGAATAATCTTCCGCCCCTGCTGTTTACGGCATTCTGCCGTGATTTTGACATCACAGTTACCCAGATATCTTCCCTCATAACCGCAAATTTCATGACCCAGATAACAGTTGACGGCATCTCGGTAAAATTTCTTGACAGGATAGGCATGAGAGCCGCAGCTGTGGCGGCGGACTTACGGAAGTTGTAATTAGCCCTATAGTTGAAGCTCTCCCGGGTGACGAAAAGGCTTCGGCAATGAGTATGCTCCACTCTTTCTACTGCTGGGGTCAGGCAGGGGTGGTGCTGCTTTCCACTCTGTATTTTGTAACGATAGGCTCGGAAAACTGGCGGTGGCTGCCTGTAATATGGGCGCTGTTCCCGCTGCTCAATATGTTCTTGTTTATAAACGAGCTTATTGCCGAGGACGAAACTCCCACTCCCCTGAAAGAGCTTTTCGGCATGAAGACATTCTACGTACTTATGCTGCTGATGATATGCGCAGGCGCTTCGGAGCTTGCCATGAGCCGGTGGTCGTCATATTTTGCCGAAAGCGGTCTTAAAGTATCGAAAACGGCAGGCGACCTTGGCTGCTCGGCAGGCCCCGGACTTGTGGGCATCGTATCGGGCGACAGCGGCACACTCACCAAGGGACTTCTTGCAGCTGTCATATTCCCCGCAGCAATGCTCATACTTATGCTAAGGTCAGATAACCCGGAAGCCAACAACGCCGACAGCCAGTGACAATACCGCCCCAAACACCACATCAAGCGGGAAATGCACGCCCATAACAGGACGTGAAGCGGCAATGAGCAGGGCAATTATCATCATAACTATGCCGAAAGGCAGGCTTATGTACATACACGCCAGCGCTATTATAACGGCGCAGGCTGTATGACGGCTGGGGCAGGATTTTCCCTTGGTGGATTTGCTCACCAAAGACTTTATGGGGTATTTCTCATAAGGTCTGGGGAAGTTAAGACCGCTCCTTACCGCAGTTACCAGCAGAAATGCCGCCGCAGGGACTATCACAGCCCTTACGATGCGCATATCTTTGTTTGCCGCAAGATATACCAGCAGGAAAACATATGCCGCATAAACGGCGTATGTTGACAGCTTTGAAAACAGCTTCAAAGCCTTTATCCTTCTCTCGTCAGCCCTGAAAAAGCTTTCTGTTTTTTCATACTGCCTCAGATATTTTTCGCAATGCTTTTCATAGAAATTCAAAATAACGCCTCCGAACAAAACAAAAGGATTTGATGAAATGAACGAAAAAAAGAAGATATCCAAAAATGCAGCCGCAATGATCATCATCATTGCTGCAATGCTCATACTTAACGCCGTTTCATGGCTCAGCACGGGCATTACGGATTTTTACGCCTCTGCCATATTCGCACCTATGTCGGACATTTTCTCCATGGTGACAGGCAGCCTGCCCTTTTCGCTGGGCGAGCTGATGATAGCCTCATGGGTAGTTATGGGCGTGGCTGCTCCGTTTATTTTCATACCTTCTATTATCCGAAAAAAACGCAGGCTTGTCAAGGGTCTTGGGATATTTTACATATGGGTGATAATCGCCGTGTTCTTCCTTGAAACCATAAACTGCTTCATGCTTTACCATACCACTGAATTTTCCGCCAAGTATCACCACAGTGCAGGGGCTTCGGGCTTTACGGTGGAGCAGCTGACACAGATGTGCGAGGAGACCATTGAAAAGACAAATGAGCTGGCGGCAATAGTCAGCCGTGACGATGACGGCAACATGATAGTTCCCGATGATCTTGAAAAGGAAGCCTACAAGGTTATGAACAAGCTGGCGGAGGAATATCCCCAGCTGAAAGGCGAATATCCCAGCCCCAAGAAAATAAAGGCTTCCATGTTCATGACGCAGCTTGACCTGCAGGGAATATACTTCCCGTTCAGTCTGGAGGCAAACATCAACAGCGAGCTTAGCCCCGCAAGAGTGCCCTGCACCGCAATGCACGAGCTGAGCCACCTTAAAGGCTTTATCCGTGAGGACGAGGCTGGCTTTATCGCATACAGGGCGTGCCTTGAATCGGATATCCCCGAGGTAAGGTACAGCGGATATCTTTCCGCCATGAACTACCTTTTCGCAGAGGTAAGGAAAAACGCATCTGCAAACGAGGTCAACAGGCTCCGTTCAAGGATATCCCCCATGGTGTCCTATGACAATACATTCGTCAGCGAGGAATTCAGGCAGCACGTTGAGGAAAAGGCGGTCATATCCACAAAAACAGTCAGCGCAGTTTCCAACAAGGCTATGGAAGCATCTCTGAAACTCAACGGTGTATCCGACGGAAAAAAGAGCTACGGCAGAATGGTAAATCTTCTGCTGGAATATCATTATTGTATCGAGGGAAAGTGATTATATGGGATATTTTCCTTTTTTCATTGAGATAGGCGGCAAAAAATGCGTTGTGGCAGGCGGCGGAGCTGCCGCACTGCGCAGGATAAACACACTTGTGAAGTTCGGGCCGCAGATAACAGTCATCGCCCCTGCCATAATGAGCGAGATATCTTCCATGGACGGAGTGACCTGCATTGCCCGTCCCTTTGAGGACAGCGACATCGAGGGCGCTTTTATGGTGGTAGCTGCCACTGACGACCTGCTCACCAATATGCGCATAGCAGAGCTGTGCAAAGAAAAGAACATTCCCGCCGAGGCTGTGGGAAGCAGAGAGGACAGCGGATTTTTGTTCCCCGATGTGGCAATGAAAAACGGCATCACAATCGGCATATCCATCGCTGACAAAGGCCCCGTGATACCCTCGGAGATACGTGAAAAAGCGGAAAGTCTTATCTCCGAATATGACAGCGGCGAGGAGGAGTTCATCAGAAAATACCGCCGCTTCCTTATGGAATGGATATCCGACGAGCATGAGCGGAAAAATATGCTGAAAGTTATCCTGAAGCTCTACAAAAGCGGCGCTGACGAGACAGAGATACTAAAATTCATAGAAATCGCAAGATGAGTATAAGAACCTATAAAACTATAGAAAAAAAAATCATTGCATGATCCCTAAATGCAAGATTATGCTTGATTTTTGTATAGTTTTTAATTGGTGCTTAGTATAAACTGAATATTTACACTTTTTAAGAGATGTATCAAAAATTTTCAGCTATAGTATGATTACCAAAAAAGAAAGACGGTCATAATATGTCAGATTATTTCGGAAAAGAAGTTTGGCGGAGATATCATCACCGATGACGGCAGGGGCATATCCCCCATGATGAAGTTCATCGGCAAGGGAAAAGACCTGAAAGGCTATTCCGCAGCGGACATGATAGCCGGCAAGGCAGCGGCGATGCTTTTTGTAAAAGCAGGGATATGCGCCGTTCACGGCAAAGTCATGTCGGAAGCGGCATCGGAATATCTGGAGGCACTTCATATCCCCCACAGCTATGACAAGCTGACAGAGCAGATAATCAACCGCACAGGTGACAACATCTGCCCCATGGAAGCTGCTGTGGCAAACATTTCCGACCCCGAAGAGGGCTACAATGCGCTTTTCAATAAGATACAGGAAATGAGGAAAAACAACTGACACCCAAACTGCGGTCGTATGACCGCAGTTTTTTTATGGCTGAATGCTTGCTTGTTTGCGGTATATTTAATTTGTCCGTGCCTGCGGCAAGGACGACAAAGGTGGGCTAAAGTTTTTTCCTTTGCGCTTAACAGCACGAATTTTTCGTTTTGTCCGCTTGCAATCTCGTTTTCAAAATAATTGACTTTTATAAATATTTGATGTATAATAAAAATAATGCCTTTTTAAGGTATAATAAGCCACATGGGCTGCAAAAACGTATATCTGCGGGAATTTTAATTATAATATCCTTATACTATGATTACCGCAGGAGGCATTTTTGTGAACAGCCATAACTATTATTCTTCGGAACAGTCGGAGGACAAGGACTCCTCTCCCACTTCCGAAATGAACGAAAAATCAGAGCTTATTGAACGGACAGGGCAGTCTGTTTCGGAAAATTCCAAGCACCTTATCCACTGCCTTACTATCATCGGGCAGATCGAGGGGCATTATGCCGCTCCCCCATCGAACAAGACCACAAAATATGAGCACATCATGCCTGCTCTTGTTGCCATTGAGCAGGACCGTTCCATTGAAGGTCTGCTCATTATCCTCAACACTGTGGGCGGCGATGTTGAAGCGGGGCTTGCCATTGCCGAGCTTATCTCGGGCATGAAAACTCCCACCGTTTCCGTTGTACTGGGCGGAGGCCATTCCATCGGCGTTCCGCTGGCGGTATCGGCGAAGATATCTTATATCGTTCCCAGCGCCACCATGACGATACACCCTGTACGCATGAACGGTCTTGTGCTTGGCGTTCCCCAGACGCTGACCTATTTTGAGGCCATGCAGAAGCGGATAACGGATTTTGTCTGCGCCAACAGCAGCATTTCCCCTGAGCGTTTTTCTCAGCTGATGATGAACACAGGCGAGCTTGTGCTTGACATGGGCACTGTCATTGACGGCGAAACTGCCGTAAAGGAAGGGCTTATTGACAGGCTGGGAAGCTTATCCGACGCTATTGAAGCGCTTTACGGGCTTATCGAAACGAGCGAGCCAAGATATCCCGACAGCCCCCCCGAAAAATAACAGGGGGATACATATAAAAAACACAACATCTGAAAGGAAACACATTATGACAATTCTTGAAGCCATATTACAGGGACTTATCCAAGGAGTTACGGAGTTTCTCCCCGTATCCAGCTCGGGTCATCTTTCACTTTTCCAGCACTTTTTCGGCGTAAACGGCGATGAAGCGGTGTTTACCACCATTGCACTGCACATAGGCACGCTGATAGCCGTTTTCATTGCGTTCAGGCAGAAGATATGGGCGCTTATCCTTGAAGCTCTCAGCATGATAAAGGACATCTTCACGGGCAAATTCAAGTGGAGCACCATGAACCCCAACAGGCGCATGATAATGATGATAATCATATCCATACTGCCTTTGTTCATCTTCTACATATTCAAGGACTTTTTCTCCTCCGTGGCATCGGACAGCGACATTGCAGTGGAGGGCGTATGCTTCCTTTACACTGCTGCTATCCTTTTTATCGGCGACAAGCTCTCAAAGAAGAACCGTGAAAAGGGCATAGGCAAGACTGCGGGAGAGACCACTGTCAAGGACGCACTTTTCATCGGATTTATGCAGGGTATCGCCCTGCTGCCAGGCGTTTCCCGTTCAGGCTCGACCATTTCAGCAGGACTTATCTGCGGTCAGAAACGAGAGGACGCTGTGGAATACAGCTTTATCTTAGGTATCCCAGTAATACTGGCAGGCGCTCTTTCCCAGTTTCTCGACATGGGCAGCTCCGATGTGAGCATAAGCTTCGTTCCCCTGCTGATAGGCATGGCAGTAGCGGCTGTTTCGGGATATCTGGCAATATCTCTCATAAAGTGGCTCATGAAGTCCGACCGTTTCGGAATCTTCTCGATATACACCCTTATCCTCGGAATCATCGTGCTTGGCTGCGGTATTTACGAGCACGTCAGCGGAAATCTCATCGTAATAGGATAACTCTCAATTTTGAAAGGAATGTTATAAGTGGCGGCAGCAAAGAAAACCACAGGGTCAAAATCAAAAAAGCCTGCTTCAAAGCCCAGGACCACAAAGGCTCAACAGGAAGCACAGAATGCCAACGACAAGGTGCTGTGGTCAACGGTGCTTTTTGCATTGGGCGTTCTTATTGCCGCATTTGCAGCCATTGAGGGCGAATCTGCGTGGCTTGCGGTACATAATCTTATACTGGGCCTTTTCGGCATAACCTCTGTGCTGGTTCCCTTTGTGCTTATCTACGCATCAATAATGATAGCCGCCGACAGGACACGCCAGACCATTGCGGGAAAGGTGATACAGGGTATCATACTCATTCTCATCTGCTGTGCGGTGATACAGATATTCTTTGCCGAGCCTCTTGACCCCGATATCACTCTGGGCAAGCTCATAACCGACCTTTACGAAAACGGAAAGGTTTTCAGGGGCGGCGGATTTTTCAGCATAGTAATAGGCGTTCCTCTGCTGAAGCTTTTCGGAAAAACAGGTGCGGCGGTAATAGTTATCCTGCTCACATTTGTTTTTGTTATGCTCCTTGCAAACAAGACTATCGTAGATGTTTTCAAGAGCATCAGGAATATTTTTGCGGCTGCAAACGCTGCACGCCCCGAATATGAGGAAACTCAGGACTTTGTTCCACCTCCGGGAGCGCAGAAGAAGATCGAAAAGAAGCCTGCAAAGCAGGCTGTTGCCAAGCCCTGCCCCAATGCGGACGTTCCCGAGCCTATTGCGGAGGAAAAGCGCAGGGAGTTCAATATCGACATTCCCCTGCCCTTCGGCAAGAGCAAGGCTAAAAAGCCTGACCCTGCGGCTGATATCACTCCCGCAGCAGAGCCTGAGCCTGAAAAACCCAAGTCTGCCGTTGAAATCGAAGCTGACGCAATAGCACGCTCCATTGAAGAAAAGGAAGCCGAAAAGCAGGCTGCCAAGGCTGCCGCAAAGGCAGAGGCGGAAAAGCCCGACGATCTGGCTTCTATCATAAAGAAGGCTGTAACAAAGCCCATAGGCAGCTCGGAGGAAGCTCAGAAAAACACTTCTCAGAGCATTGCTCCGCCAAATGCGGCTTCAAACAGCGCCGCAAAGCCTGCTTCCATTTTCAAGCGCAACGACAAGAAAGGCTCTACCCTTGCTTCCAACAAGATCGGCGATGATGAAGATCTTGATATGCCCGAGACCACAGCTCAGGATATCCAGAACGAGATCGCAGAAAATATCCCCGCTCCCGCTGAATATGTTTTCCCGCCCATGGAGCTGCTGAAAAAGTCCTCCAACGAGCTTAATGCTGAGGAAGCGGAAGCCGAGATGAAGCAGAACGCCGACACTCTGGTGGAAACACTGAAAAGCTTCGGCGTAATGACACGTATCGTTGATATCCACCGTGGCCCTACCGTTACAAGATATGAACTTCAGCCCAATGCAGGCGTGAAGATATCCAAAATAACAGGCCTTGCGGACGATATCGCCCTGAACCTTGCTGCGGCAGGCGTAAGAATACAGGCTCCTATCCCCGGCAAGGCGGCTGTGGGAATAGAAGTCCCCAACCGGGTAAAGGACATTGTTACTCTCCGTGATGTTATCGACACGGAGGAGTTCAGGAACGCCGAAAGCAAGCTCACCTTTGCTGTGGGCAAAAACATTGACGGCGAGATAATCCTTGGCGATATCTCAAAGCTTCCCCACGTTATCATCGCAGGTACTACGGGTTCAGGTAAATCCGTATGCACCAACGGCATTATAATGAGCATTCTCTACAACGTAAGCCCCGACGAGGTAAGGCTTGTGCTTATCGACCCCAAGGTGGTTGAGTTCAAGATATATGACGGTATCCCCCACCTGCTTATCCCCGTTGTCACCGACCCCAGAAAGGCGGCAGGTGCGCTGGCGTGGGCTGTGCAGGAAATGCTCAAGCGATACAAGCTCTTTGCGGACAATAACGTCCGTGACCTCAAAGGCTACAATGAAATGGCTGCGGAGACTGACGGTGTTGAACCCCTGCCCCGTATAGTCATTGTTATAGACGAGCTTGCCGACCTGATGATGGCGGCTGCGGGCGAAGTAGAGGACAGCATATGCCGACTGGCTCAAATGGCCCGTGCGGCAGGTATGCACCTGATAATCGCCACACAGCGTCCTACCGTTGACGTTATCACAGGTCTTATCAAGGCAAATATCCCCTCACGTATTGCGCTCAAAGTCGCATCGGGCATCGACTCCCGTTCTATCATCAATGAGATAGGCGCTGAAAAGCTGCTGGGCAACGGCGACCTGCTGTATTTCCCCACAGGCTACGCAAAGCCTGTCAGAGTGCAGAACTGCTTTACCTCCGACAAGGAAGTAACTGCAGTGGTGAACTTCATCAAGAACGGCGCAGGAGACGTTACCTACAGCGATGACATTATGAAGGAGATCGAGCAGAACATTCCTCAGGCAAAGGGCGAAAAGGAAAAGCCCCAGGACAACGGCAAGACCTATGAAGGCTCTGACGATGATGTTATCGAGAGAGCTATCGAATGTGCCGTTGACGCAGGCGGTGCAGGTGTATCCGTCTCCTATTTCCAGAGAAAATTAAAGCTTGGCTACGCAAGAGCCGCCCGCATTATGGACGAGCTTGAAGAGCTGGGCGTTGTGGGAGCATTTGAGGGCGCAAAGCCCCGTCAGGTGCTTATGAGCAGAGAAATGTTTTTACAGAGAAAGCTGGGCAGCAATTCCGCTGACCCCTCAGAGGGCGTTCCAGAGGAGCTTCCGTTTGAGGAATAAATCGGCTTTATGCTTATAGGAGACATTATGAACAATTCAAAAAAGCTTGTTATCTGCACTCTTATAATCACACTGCTTGTACTTGCAGCAGCAGCCTCACCGTACAGCATTAACGCAGATGCTTTTGAAAATGTACTTGGCAAGGTTGTTTTCGTTTTTGTGCTTATTGTTGTCATCAGTACAGCCACGATTTTAAATCATCTGATGCTGAAGGATTTTGAGGGCAAGCCCGATGAAGGCTTCAGGCTCCCCATTACAGAGTTCTTTTTCGGCGGAAAACGGGTTTACATTACCGCAGCAGTGCTGTGCATAACAGTTACATTGCTGATAAACAAAGTCTCGATATACCTGCTGTATTTTTTGTATATAAGTCATCGTCAGCTGCTTATCTGGCTGATTATTGCAAATGCGGCTGCCCTGTTTATATGCACTAAGGCAATAAAAAGCCACAGTGCGGTATTAAAAGCACTGACAATTTCTCTAAGCCTTGCAGGAGGCTGTATTGCTTCCTTTATTGCAATGAAAAAATATGAAGCGGACTGCGAAAACCTTCTGTTTACAATCATGCTGAAATTCATGTTTGTTCTGAATATCTGGCTGTATTTATTGGCAG
>ENA-ORCM01000031-ORCM01000031.1-human-gut-metagenome-genome-assembly--contig:-NODE-31-length-105377-cov-14.875100_pt1 | contig 105377 bp, 82 predicted proteins | sample MGYA00242906_ERZ507928 | MGnify/ENA primary metagenome ERZ507928 (study PRJEB26167, sample SAMN06115497) | human gut metagenome | host: Homo sapiens | place: China:Shanxi | collected 2015-05-07...
ACCCCATTCAAGCGCGCTACCAAAACTGCGCTACACCCGGATATCGACCGCCGCTTCCCTACCGAAGCGTGGCGACAGGAGATATTATACGCGAATCACGGGTGTTTGTCAACAGTTTTTTGAAGATTTTTTAGATTTTTGTAAAATCCTCTGGAGTACGTTCTTTCTTTTTTGATTTCTTTGCGGCGGGCGTGTTCTGTGCTGCCTCGGCCTCCTGCTGGCGCAGCAGCTTGTCCTTTTCCAGCAGCGGCTTGAGGTATTGGCCCGTGAAGCTGCCCTCTGCTTCGGCCACCTGCTCCGGGGTGCCCTCTGCGATGACCAGGCCGCCTGCGCTGCCGCCTTCGGGGCCGAGGTCGATGATGTGGTCTGCGCATTTGATGAGATCGAGGTTGTGCTCGATGACGATGACGGTGTTGCCCGCATCCACCAGTTTCTGCAGCACCTCAATGAGGCGGTGGACATCGGCGATGTGCAGACCGGTGGTCGGCTCGTCGAGGATATACACCGTCTTGCCGGTGCCGCGGCGGGCCAGCTCATTGGCCAGCTTGACCCGCTGCGCCTCGCCGCCCGAAAGGGTGGTGGCGCTCTGCCCCAGGGTCACGTACCCCAGGCCCACATCCAGCAGCGTCTGCAGCTTGCGGGCGATCTTGGGCTGGTTGGCAAAGAAGACCACTGCCTCTTCCACCGTCATGTTCAGCACGTCGGAGATGGTCTTCTCCTTGTACTTCACCTCCAGCGTCTCGCGGTTGTAGCGGGCGCCCTTGCACACCTCGCAGGGGACGTAGACGTCCGGCAAAAAGTGCATCTCGATCTGCAGGATGCCGTTGCCCTCGCAGGCCTCACAGCGGCCGCCCTTGACGTTGAAGCTGAACCGTCCGGGGCCGTAGCCGCGCATCTTGGCGTCCTGCGTCTCGGCGAAAACGGCGCGGATGTCGTTGAACACGCCGGTATAGGTGGCCGGGTTGGAGCGCGGGGTTCGGCCAATGGGCTGCTGGTCGATGCCGATGACCTTATCGACAAATTCCAGCCCCTCTACCCCATCGCACTTGCCTGCGCGGGCGCGGGCACCGTTCAGCTCGCTGGCCAGCGTCTTGTACAGGATCTCGTTGATGAGGCTCGACTTGCCCGAACCGGAAATGCCTGTGACGCAGATGAACTCGCCCAGCGGGAAACGGACGTCGATGTTGCGCAGGTTGTTCTCTCGGGCCCCCTTCACGGTCAGGTAGCTGCCATTCCCTGCACGGCGGATCTCCGGCACCGGGATGCGCTTGCGGCCGGACAGATAATCGCCGGTGATGCTTCGTTTGGCCTTGCAGATATCCTTTACCGTGCCGGCTGCCACGATCTCGCCGCCGTGGACGCCAGCACCGGGGCCGACATCCACGATATAATCGGCGCTGCGCATGGTATCCTCGTCGTGTTCGACCACGATGACCGTATTGCCCAGGTCGCGCAGATCCTTCAGGGTCGCGATGAGCTTGTCGTTGTCGCGCTGGTGCAGGCCGATGCTGGGTTCGTCCAGAACATACAGCACACCGGACAGCGCACTGCCGATCTGGGTGGTCAGGCGGATGCGCTGGCTCTCGCCGCCGGACAGCGTGCCCGCCGAGCGGGCCAGTGTCAGGTAATCCAGACCCACGCTCTGCAAAAATTGCAGGCGGTTCTTGATCTCCTTCATGATCTGCCCGCCGATCTGTTTCTGCTTTTCGGTCAGATTCGGCTCATTTTCCGCGATGAATCGCAGTTCATCCCGGATGGACATCTCGCAGAATTCGCTGATGTTCTTGTCCCCGATGGTCACGGCCAGCACCACCGGCTTCAGGCGGCGGCCATGGCAGTCTGGGCACTCGACGCCGGACATGAAGCTGCCGATCTCCTCCTTCATCCACTCGCTGTTCGTCTCGCGGAAGCGGCGCTCCAGATTTTCGACGATGCCCTCAAAGGTGTTGTAGTAGACGCCGCTGCCGAACTCGTTGGTGCGGTGCATCTCGATCTTTTCGCCGTTGGTGCCGTACAAAAGGGCGTTGACGGCCTCCGTGCTCATCTCATTGATGGGCGTATCCAGCGTGAAACCGTACTTTTTGCCAAGGCCAAGATAGTACATCTCGCTGACGGAACCTTCGGCGTAATACCAGCCGCTGGCCTTGATGGCTCCCTGCCGGATGGACAGGCTCCGGTTGGGCAGGATGCGCTCCTCGTCCACCCGCATGAACGTGCCCAGGCCGGTGCACTTTTCGCAGGCACCCAGCGGGTTGTTGAAGGAGAACAGCCGGGGCGACAGGTCGCTGATGGAGATGCCGTGTTCCGGGCAGGCAAAGTTCTGGCTGAAGGTCATGCACTCGCCGCCGATGACATCCACCTCTGCGATGCCGCCGGTCAGGGCCAGAGCCGTTTCCAGCGAGTCAGCCAGGCGGCCCCGGATGCCCTTGCGCATGGCGAGGCGGTCCACGACGATCTCCACCGTGTGCTTGATGTTCTTTTCCAGCGTGATCTCCTCGTCGAGATCATAGAGATCCCCGTCGATGCGGACACGGGAGTAGCCGCCCCGGCGGGCTGCGTCCAGCTCCTTCTGCTGGGTGCCCTTGCGCTGGCGGACGACCGGAGCCAGCACCTGAAACTTCGTGCCTTCGTCCAGTTTCAGGACAGCATCCACCATTTCATCCACGGTCTGCTGGCTGATGACCCGGCCGCAGACCGGGCAGTGAGGCACACCCACGCGGGCATATAAAAGGCGCAGATAATCGTAGATCTCGGTCACAGTGCCCACGGTGGAACGCGGGTTGTGGCTCGTGGTCTTCTGGTCGATGGAAATGGCCGGCGACAGGCCGGTGATCTCGTCTACATCGGGCTTGTCCATCCGGCCCAGGAACATCCGGGCGTAGCTGGACAGGCTCTCGACGTAGCGGCGCTGGCCGTCGGCATAAATGGTATCGAAGGCAAGGCTCGACTTGCCCGAACCGGACAAACCGGTCATGACGATGAGTTTTTCGCGCGGGAGGGTCAAATTGACATTTTTCAGGTTGTGCTCCCGTGCGCCTTTGATGACGATCTTATCGTTTGCCAAGGTACTTTCTCCCTCTTCTCTGTGTCTGTGCATGGTTCTGTTTGCGCTCGGTCTCGGCGGCCGAGTCCACGGTGGGGTTCTCGCCCCGGCGCAGGCGGTCGATCTGGTCGCGCAGGAAGGCCGCGTGCTCAAATTCCAGCAGCTTGGCGGCTTCCTTCATCTCGCGGGTCAGCCGGTCGATGGCAGCTTCCCGCTCCAGCTTGCCCATCCGCCGGGTGTTCATCTTCGCGTTCTCGGCCTTGTCGCTGATCTCGATGGAATCCGGGATGGCCTTGACGATGGTCCGGGGCACGATGCCGTGGGCCTCGTTGTATGCCATCTGGATGGCGCGGCGGCGCTCGGTCTCGGTGATGGCGCGCTCCATGCTGTCCGTCACCTCGTCCGCATACATGATGACCAGACCCTCGGCGTTGCGGGCGGCGCGGCCAATGGTCTGGATCAGGCTCGTCTCGCTGCGGAGGAAGCCTTCCTTGTCGGCATCCAGGATGGCAACGAGGCTGACTTCCGGCAGGTCCAGACCCTCGCGCAGCAGGTTGATGCCCACCACCACATCAATGGAGCCGAGGCGGAGGTCCTTGATGATCTCCATCCGCTCGAAGGTGTCCACCTCGTGGTGCATATACTTGACCTTGACGCCCTGTTCGGTCAAAAAGTCGGTCAAGTCTTCGGCCATTTTCTTGGTCAGGGTCGTGACGAGGACCCGTTCATTTTTCGCCGTGCGGGCGTTGATCTCGCCCAGCAGGTCGGTCACCTGGCCCTCGACCGGGCGCACTGAGATGAGCGGGTCCAGCAGGCCGGTGGGCCGGATGACCTGCTGCGCGATCTGTGTGCTGTTCTTCCGCTCGTACTCGCCGGGCGTAGCCGACACGAACACGATCTGGTTCAGCTTCGACTCCACCTCTTCGAATTTGAGCGGGCGGTTATCGAACGCCGAGGGCAGGCGGAAGCCATACTCCACCAGCGTTTTTTTGCGGGCAAAATCGCCGCCGTACATGGCGCGGACCTGGGGCAGGGTGACATGGCTCTCGTCCACGAAGAGCAGAAAATCCTCCGGGAAATAATCCAGCAGGGTGGTTGGCATACTGCCCGGCGCACGGCCCGACAGCACCGCCGAATAGTTCTCGATGCCCTTGCACATACCGACCTCGGTCAGCATCTCGATGTCGTAATTCGTCCGCTGCTGGATGCGCTGGGCCTCGATGAGCTTGCCCTCGGAAGTGAACTGTTTGACCTGCGCATCGCACTCGGCGCGGATCTTTTCCAGTGCCTTCGCCTTTTTTTCAGCACTGACGATATAGTGGCTGGCCGGGAAGATGGCCACATGCTTGACCACGTTCTGCTTGGCCCCGGTGACAGGGTTGAACTCGACGATGCGGTCGATCTCATCCCCAAAAAACTCCACCCGGATGGCCAGATCGCTCATATAGGCCAGGTAGATGTCCACCGTGTCGCCGTGGACACGGAACTTGTTGCGGATAAAATTGATGTCGTTGCGCTCATATTGCAGGTCCACGAGCCGCTTGCACAGCACATCGCGCTCCATCTCCATGCCGGGGCGCAGGCTGATGACCATGCTGCGGTAGTCGATGGGGTCGCCCAGCGAGTAGATGCAGGACACCGACGCCACGATGATAACATCCCGCCGCTCCGACAGCGCCGCCGTGGCCGAGTGGCGCAGGCGGTCGATCTCATCGTTGATGGCGCTGTCCTTTTCAATATAGGTATCCGTGCTGGGGATATAGGCTTCGGGCTGGTAGTAATCGTAGTAGGACACGAAATACTCCACCGCATTGTCCGGAAAAAACGACCGGAACTCGGTGCAGAGCTGCGCCGCCAGCGTTTTATTGTGGGCCAGCACCAGCGTGGGGCGGTTGCACTGGGCGATCACGTTCGCCATAGTGAAGGTCTTGCCGCTGCCGGTCACACCCAGCAGGGTCTGGCAGCGGTCGCCGCGCTCCACACCCTCCACAAGCTGCTGGATGGCCTGCGGCTGGTCGCCCGTCGGGGCATAGTCCGAGACCAGATGGAAGGTTTCATCTGCCATGCCGCTCTCTCCTTTCGATTGTCATGGAACCACAAATAGTTGTGCTTTTTGTGTTCAGTATAGCACAACTATTTTATAAAGTAAACAAGAAGTTTTTTGGACAGAGCAGGACATCGGGCAGTCTCCCCGCAAGTGAGACGGGGATTCCATACCCCGCCCTATTGCCTGCGGCAACAGGGTCCCACCCGTCGGACACTTGCTTGGGAGACCACCCGACATCCTGCCAGCTGACCCCGCCGCACGAGGGGAGTTTTCCTGCATCTCAGTACGGCCTTAACATCTCCCCGGTCGCAAGGTCATAAAACGGCAGGCGGTTCTCCTCCCGCATGGAAAAATACTCCGTCTCGGTCAGGATGATGTGGTCCCGCAGAAGAACATGGACGAGCCCCAGCGCCCGGACGATGTTCTCGGTGGCCTGGATGTCCTCCCGCGAGGGCAGCGCCACACCGTTGGGGTGGTTGTGGCAGAGCACGACCCGGTCGGTGCCGCCCTTCAGGGCTGCCGCCACCACGTCTTTGATGGCAAGGCTCACCCGGTCGCTGGTGCCGTCCTTGAGCCAGAGCGTCGCCCGGACCCGGCTGCGGCTGTCCAGCGCCAGCAGAAGGGCGCGCTCCTGCGCGGCCCCGGCAAACAGGCCCATCAGGTGTTCCGCCAGCTGTTCCGTCGTCTTCAGGCAGCCGTTTCTGCCGGTGCGGCACTGGGTATAGTATCGGCAGACATCGGGCATCAGATGCAGCATCCGGGCCGTGGCCGGGCCAACGCCCTCCACCGTCATCAGGTCTTCCTCCGAGGCATCCAGCACCCCGGCAAAATCACCGAAGCGGTCGATGAGCTCGTGGGCCATCCGGTTCGTGTTCTTCCGCGCGTTGGTGATGTACAGCAGGCATTCCAGCGCCTCGTGCGGTTCCAGGCTGGCAAAGCCGTTCTCTGCCACCCGGCTGCGCATCCGCCTGCGGTGCCCGGTATGGATCTTTGAATCTTCCGCCATAAGTCGGCTCCTTTCGCGCGCTTTCTCCCCTTAATAGTACCCGATTTTCTGCAAAACACAAGGGCCCGGCCTAAATTTTCGCGTTGACTTCAGAAAACGAGTAGTTTATTATAAGGTTATCGCATCCATGCGCGGCCCATCCGCACTTCAACATGAGGAACAGAACAAGAATGAAACAATACACTGCGACCGCCAACGACGACGGTGTGCGGCTCTCCCGCTTTGTACAGAGCGTGACCCGCGATCTTCCCACAAGTCTGCTGTACAAAAGCTTCCGCAATAAGCGCATCAAGGTCAACGGCAAAAAAGGCGCCCCCGAAGACCGCATCCAGGCCGGCGACCTCATCGAACTTTACATCAACGACGAGTTCTTCCCGCCGGAAGGGGCGAAGTCCGCACCGAAAGCCCCCAAAAAGCAGCCCAATCAGCCCAAGGTGACGATCATCTACGAGGACGAGAACATCGCCGTGCTCTACAAGCCCACCCACCTGCTCTGCCACAGCGACCGCACCGGCGACGCGAATCTGGTGGACGCCTTCACCCAGTATCTCGCGCAGAAGGGCGAGTACGACCCCCACGGCGAGAACCGCTTCAAGCCCGGCATCTGCAACCGGCTGGACCGCGGCACCGAGGGTCTGGTCATCGCGGCCAAGAACTACGCCGCTCTGCGGGACATGAACGAGATCATCCGCACCGATCTGCTCAAAAAGGAATACTACACCATCACCGTGGGCATCCCCCAGAGCGGCCGCTTCACGGCCTGGTGGGAGCACGACGAGAAGAACAACAAGGTCAGCATCCACGCGCACCAGTCTCAGGATGAGCGCCGGAAGCAGATCATCACCGACGTGGACGTCCTGCGCACCGCCGGGCCGTTCGCGCTGTGCAGGATCGGCCTCATCACCGGGCGGACGCACCAGATCCGCGCCCACCTCGCCTACCTCGGCAAGCCGGTGCTGGGCGATATCAAATACGGCAACCGCAAGATGAACGAGCGCACCGGCACCAAAACGCAGGCCCTCTGCGCCGTCCGCGTCCGCTTCCTCGATATCCCGGAGGAGAACACCCTGCACTCCCTCTCCGGCAAGGTCATCAAGCTGAAAGACCCGCAGATCTTAAAGCAGTTCGATGCGCTGGACCAGAGCAAAGAATAAAAGGAGACTCTCCATGGAAAACCTGAACGCCTATTTCAAAAGTGTCATCGACCAGGACACCGCATCGGTCGTTCTGTGTGACCTGAACCATACCATCGTCTACATGAACCCTGCCGCCATCCGCGATTACGCCAAGCACGGCGGCGCGGCGCTCATCGGCCGCAGCCTGCTCCACTGCCACAATGCCAGCTCGAACAGCCGCATTCAGGAAGTCGTGAACTGGTTCGCGGCCAGCCCGGAGCACAACATCATCTACACCTATCACAACGAAAAGCAGAACAAGGATGTCTACATGGTCGCCCTGCGGGACGCCGACGGCACCCTCATCGGCTACTACGAAAAGCACGAGTTCCGCAGCCCGGAGACGATGGAGCGGTACGCCTTTTAAGAGAAAGCGAGCATTGCCATGCAGAAGATCGACCGTTCCACCTGGCCCCGCGCGGAAAAGTTCGGCTTTTTCTCGGCGGTGTCCCAACCGTTTTACAGTGTCACTTTCCGGGTGGATGTGACGAACCTCCACGCCTACACCAAGCAGCGCGGGCTCTCGTTTTACTATGCGCTCGTGTATCTCGCGACGAACGCCGTCAATGCCGTGGAGAACTTCCGCTATACCATCCGGGATGGCGAAGTTTATCTGCTGGACGAGCGCATCCCCAGTTTTACCGACCTGAAACCCGGCAGCGAGGATTTTCACATCGTCACCCTGCCGCAGGAAGAAACGCTGGAGCAGTTCTGCGCCGCCGCCAAGGCCCGCAGCAAGGCACAGGCCCACTTCCTCGACCAGGACGACAAAGAGCTGGATGCCCTCATCTATTTTTCCTGCACCCCCTGGTTCGACCTCACGGCCCTGACCAACGAGCGCGATTTTGACCGCGACGACAACATCCCCCGCATCGCTTGGGGAAAGTACGTTCCGAACGGCGCAGGCCGCGAGACGCTGGGGATGTCGGTAGAGGTGAATCACCGCTTCCTCGACGGCATCCACCTCGGCAGATTCTACCAGACGCTTCAGGCGTCCATCGACGCGCTGGAGCCGTGAAAAAGGAGGCTGCGTATGTACCCCACCCGTGAAGAAGCCATTGCCCTGCTGGCGGAGGCCGAGCCGCACAACCCCGGTCCCTGGGGCGACCACAGCCGCACCGCCGCCCACTGCGCGGAGAAGATCGCCGCAGCCGTCGGGCTGGACCCGGACAAGGCATTCGTGCTGGGCCTGCTGCACGACATTGGCCGCCGCTACGGCAAGCGGCACCTCGGCCATGTGTCGGACGGCTACACCTATATGATGGAGCTAGGCTATGACGAAGTGGCCCGCGTCTGCATGAGTCACTCGTTCAACGACCAATCCCTGGCCAGCTATGTCGGCCACAGGGACACCACACCCGAAGAAACGGCCCTTATTGAGCGGGAGCTCGCCACCATGGTCTACGACGACTACGACCGGCTCATTCAGCTCTGCGACTCGCTGGCGGATGCGACCGGCGTCGTGGATATCGAGGAGCGGATGGCTGATGTCAAGCGCCGCTACGGCGATTACCCCCAGAACAAATGGGACATTAACCTTGCCCTGAAAGCTCATTTTGAGCAGCTTGCCGGGCGCAGCATTTATGATGTTGTGGAAAAGGACAGCTACCGTCCTTCCACGTAAGACAAAAGCCACGCTTTCGCGTGGCTTTTGCTGTTTTTCTTATCGGTCCCACTTGTCGCAGAGGGCGTTGATCTGGTCGGCAAACCTGGCAAGGTCCTTGTTGGCTCCTCCCTCGTTGTGCTCGATGACCCGCAGCAGGCGCTTGCCTGCGCTGACCAGGCGCTGGAAAACCGTGGCGGCGCGGCTGGCACCCTCACTGGGCCGATGCTCGACCCGCACTCTGGTGCCCTCCTGCACACAGACGGCCCCCTCAGCCCCGATGACCCACTGTGCCCCATTGTAGGGCGCACAGGCCGTGAAGCCTTCGTCGGTGAGGGTCTGGGCGAAGATGTTCTCCACCTCGTCGTCGCCGTGGACGATGAAGACCCGCTTGGGCTTGGGCGAAAAGGCGTTGATCCACGCCAGCAGGCCGTTTTTGTCCGCGTGGCCGGACAGACCGGTCAGCTGGCAGATCTCCGCCCGCACCTCGATGGCCTCACCGAACAGTTTGACATCGGTAGCACCTTCAATGAGGGTGCGGCCCAGTGTGCCGACGGCCTGATAGCCCACGAAGAGGATGGTGCACTCCGGCCGCCAAAGGTTGTGCTTGAGATGGTGGCGGATGCGGCCGGCCTCGCACATGCCGCTGGCCGAGAGGATGACCTTCGGCTCCCGGTCGGCGTTGATCATCCGGGATTCGTCGCTGGTCACGCTGACCCGCAGGCCGGGGCACTGGATGGGGTCGATGCCCTGGGCCAGCAGGGCGCGGGTCGCCTCGTCAAAACAGTCGGGGTCGGTATCCCGGAAGATGCGGGTCGCCTCGATGGCAAGCGGGCTGTCGATGTACACCGGGAAATTGCCGTGGCCCTTGACCAGACCTTTTTCCTTGATCTCCCGGATGAAATAGAGCAGCTCCTGCGTGCGGCCCACCGCGAAACTAGGAATGACCACATTGCCGCCCCGGTCGAAGGTGCGCTGCAATATTCTGGCCAGTTCGCCGATGTAATCCGGGCGGGGGCCGTGGAGCCGGTCGCCGTAGGTGGACTCCATCACCACATAATCGGCATCGGTCAGATAGGTCGGGTCCTTGATGAGGGGCTGGTTCTGGTTGCCGATGTCGCCGGAGAAGACGAGCTTGGTGGTGGTGCCGTTCTCCGTCACCCAGATCGCAATGCTGGCCGACCCCAGCAGATGGCCCACATCCACGAACTCGATCACAAGGCCGGGGGCCAGTTCCAGTTTCGTGTTGTAATCCACGCCCCGGAACAGCTTGATGGCCGCTTCGGCATCCTGGACGGTATACATCGGCTCCACCGGCTCGGCACCGGAGCGCTTGCCCTTGCGGTTCTTCCACTCCGCCTCAAACTCCTGGATGTGGGCAGAGTCCCGCAGCATGATGCCGCACAGCTCCACGGTGGGGTTGGTGGCATAGATCCTGCCCCGGAACCCGTTGCGGGCCAGCAGCGGCAGCAGACCGGTGTGGTCGATGTGGGCATGGGTCGCCAGCACACCGTCGATCTCGCCGGGGGCCACGGGGATGGGCTGGTTTTCATAGGTATCCTTGCCCTGCTCCATGCCGCAGTCGATGAGATAGCGCTGCCCGGCGGCTTCCAGCAGGGTACAGCTGCCCGTCACCTCATGGTTCGCGCCCAGAAATGTCAGTTTCATCCAAAAGCACCTCCTGATCGATGCTCTCTGCCATTCGCACCGCGTCCGCAGCAAGCGAAGCGAGACCGAGAGGCTTTGCACTTGTATTATAACATATTTTCTTTTTCCAATGCGTCCAAATCGCGCCGGGAATATCAAGCAGAACGCCGAATTTTCGAAAAATTTTTTATACAATCTTGACAAACCACCCCCTGCTGATATAAACTTAATTCGTATGACGTAACTTCTACACAGAGATTCAAAATAGAGAGGTTGTATTTTATGGTTCGTAACGATTTGCGCAACGTCGCCATTATCGCTCACGTTGACCACGGCAAGACCACGCTGGTGGACGCCATGCTGCGTCAGAGCGGTGCCTTCCGCGACAATCAGGTCGTGGCCGAGCGCGTCATGGACAGCGGTGATATCGAGCGTGAGCGCGGCATCACCATTCTGGCCAAGAACTGCTCCTGCACCTACAAGGGTGTCAAGATCAACATCGTCGATACGCCGGGCCACGCCGACTTTGGCGGCGAGGTCGAGCGCGTTTTGAAGATGGTCAACGGTGTTCTGCTGCTGGTCGATGCAGCGGAAGGCTGCATGCCCCAGACCCGTTTCGTGCTGCAGAAGGCTCTGCAGCAGAACCTGAGCCTGGTGGTCGCCATCAACAAGATCGACCGCCCTGATGCCCGCATCAAGGAAGTCATCGACGAGGTCCTGTACCTGCTGATGGATCTGGGCGCTACCGATGAGCAGCTGGACTGCCCCATCCTGTTCTGCTGCGGCCGTCAGGGCACCGCAAGCCTGGACCCGGATGTGCCGGGCACCGACCTGATCCCCCTGTTCGACACCCTGCTGAGCACCATCCAGCCGCCGGAAGGCGACCCGGAGGCTCCGTTCCAGATGCTGGTCTCCTCGGTCGACTACAACGAGTTCGTGGGCCGCATCGGCATCGGCCGCATCCAGAACGGTGTTGCCCGCGTGGGCGAAGAGGTCCTGGTGTGCGACTGGCACAACCCCGACCTGAAGATGCGCGGCCGTCTGACCAAGCTGTACGACTTCCAGGCCAACGGCCGCCAGCCGTGCGACAACATCACCGCCGGTGATATCGTCGCCTTCTCCGGCCTGCCCGATGTCACCATCGGCAACACCCTGTGCTCCCCCTCTCAGGTCGAGCCGCTGCCCTTCGTGAAGATCAACGACCCCACCGTCGAGATGACCTTCTCCGTCAACGACAGCCCGCTGGCCGGCCGCGAGGGCAAGTTCGTCACCAGCCGCCAGATCCGTGACCGCCTGCAGAAGGAACTGCTGAAGGACGTCGCTCTGAAGGTGGAGGACTCCGCTACCACCGATTCCTTCCGCGTCATGGGCCGTGGTGAGATGCACCTGTCCATCCTGATCGAGACCATGCGCCGCGAAGGTTACGAGCTGCAGGTCTCTCCCCCGCACGTTCTGACCAAGGTCATCGACGGCAAGACCTACGAGCCTATGGAGCATGTCGTCATCGACGTGCCCACCCAGTATCAGGGCGCTGTCATGACCGGTCTGGGCACCCGCAAGGCTATCCTGCAGCAGATGGAGTCTCTGGGCACCGACCGTGTCCGTCTGGAGTTCCGGATGCCCAGCCGCGGCCTGTTCGGCTACCGTAACCAGTTCCTGACCGATACCCACGGCGAGGGCATCCTGAACCAGATCTTCGACGGCTACGACGTCTGGGCCGGCATGATTGCCAACCGCTCCACCGGCTCTCTGGTCAGCTTTGAGACCGGTGAGGCTGTCACCTACGGTCTGTTCAACGCACAGCAGCGCGGCACCCTTCTGGTCGGCGCTGGCGAGAAGGTCTACGAAGGCATGGTCATTGGCTACACCGCTTCCGGCGAGGACGTCGATGTCAACGTCTGCAAGACCAAGCATCTGACCAACACCCGTGCTTCCGGCTCCGATGACGCTCTGCGTCTGGTGCCCATCAGCAAGCTGAGCCTGGAGGGCTGCCTGGAGTTCCTGGCACCCGACGAGCTGCTGGAAGTCACCCCGGAGAATCTGCGCATCCGCAAGCAGATCCTGAACCACGACCAGCGCATGAAGGCCAAGAGCAAGCTGAAGTAAGCGCTCCCCCCTTTTTCCAAAACAGATCAACGGCACCGCAAGCCCCACGGCCTGCGGTGCCGTTTTTTGTGTTTGTCTGCCTTTCTATATTTGCAAACCGGTTCCATTCTCTGTATAATAAAGAAAACTCCACCTCACTGCGGCGCTGTGCCGCGTGAAAGACGCAAACAGGGAGGTTTTGTTATGAACGACATCATTCAGGCCATGGAGACCCGCCGGAGCATCCGACAGTTCAAGCCCGACATGCCCCGCAGGGAAGATCTTCAGCAGATCATCGAAGCCGGTCTTTACGCCGCCAACGGCAGAGGCCGACAGGGCGCGATCATTCTGGCCGTGACCAACAAGGAGCTGCGCGACAGGCTCTCCGCCCTGAACCGCGAGATCGGCGGCTTCCCGGAAGGCAAAGACCCCTTCTATGGTGCCCCGGCGGTCCTCATCGTGCTGGCAGACAAGAGCTGCCCCACCGGCATCTACGACGGCAGCCTCGTCATGGGCAACCTGATGCTGGCCGCACACGCGCTGGGCCTGGGCAGTATCTGGATCCACCGCGCCAAGGAGGAGTTCGAGCGACCGGAGTACAAGCAGCTGCTCAAAGACCTCGGCGTCGAGGGCGAGTGGGAAGGCATCGGCCACTGTGTCGTCGGTTCCATCGACGGCGAAGCCCCGCAGCCCGCACCCCGCCGGGACGGCCGGGTGTTCTGGGCCGAATAAGCAAGCGCAAAAAAGGAACGGCATACCAGACGGTGTGCCGTTCCTTTTTTGCTTAATTTGCCGCGTAGGCGCTGCCCGGCGTCCAGGCATTGGCAGCCGAATACTTTGCGTGATTGCGCAGATAGGTGACCCAGGCACCGTAGCCGTTGCCTGCCGAGAAATGGATGCCGTCCGGAGCGGCCAGCACCTCTTTCAGGTTGCCCTCGCCGTCGGCGAAGGTCTCCCACAGGTCGAGGTAAACGCAGCCCTTGTCCGCTGCCAGCAGGGCCAGCTGCTCATTGACCGAGCGGATGACGTCCGACGCAAGGCCGGGCTTTTCCGCCGCAGCGGCCGGGCGCACCGGCGGGATGGACTGGACGTAGATGACGCAGTCATTGCCTAGCGTCTGCCGCAGCAGGTCCAGCATCTGGCCATAGTAGGCCAGGAAACGGTCTGCCGCGCCCAGCGTGGTCAGGGTGTTGGTGCCCAGCAGAAGATAGAGCTTTTTCGGGTGGGCAGCGGCCAGCACATCCAGTGCAATCTCCTCGCCGCGGGTGGAGCTCTTGACAGCGCTGCGGTTCACGATGGCGTCCGGGCCGACGCCGGTGTAGCCGCAGATGAGCGCACCGCCCAGGTTGATGTTGTAATCGGAAAAGCCCACGGTCAGGCTGTCACCGAGGAAGGCTGCATCCGCAAAATAGCTCAGGTCCACCTGCCCGCAGCTGGGCTGGCGGATGGTGCTGCTGTCCTGCGCCTTGACCGTGTAGCCGCCCGCCGTCTGCCGGGCCGGGCCGAAGGTCTCCAGCGTCACGGCCGCGGCTCCGGTATCTGCCGTGCTGCCCGCACTGCCGGAGTCCGCTGCGGTCTCCCAGCTCTCCCCCGCTGTGCTGTCGGCCGCTGCGCCCTGCATGGGCAGCGGAGCCAGAATGTTCTCGGCCATGCCGCTGGAAGTCGCGGTCTGCGGCTGCTCGCTCTCCTTCGAACCGTTTTCCAGAATGGCCGTCACGGCCAGCGAGAGCAGCAGAATGGCTGCAATGACCCCTGCCAGCCGCAGCCCGGTCCCTGCACGGCTGCGCCTGGCGCGGCCATGCGCCGAATGATATTCGTGTGAAATTCCCATCGTCGTTCCCCTTGCCTTTTTTATATTTACGGGTAGTATCCCTCAAAAATTGCATCGCATTCCGGGATCGCACCGTTTTTTGTGCCATATGACTATTATTGTATCATAATTTTTTTGCCTGTGCAACCAATCAGGTCTTGCATACAACAGGCAAATGGTTTACAATAGAAGAGCAGCAGGAATTGTGCCGTTTTCATTGAAGTGCTTGCACATCCTGCATTCTTTTTGTACGACTTGCGGCGAATGGCTGCGCTTGTTCCGGGAGCAGTGCAGGGCACCCGGAACAGTTTCAAAACGCAGCCGTCCGTTTTGCGGGACGTAACAGTTTTTTTGGATAAGAAGGAGGTTCTCATGGCGAAAAACGTCATCATTGGCCAGAGCGGCGGCCCCACAGCCGTCATCAATTCCAGTCTGGCAGGCGTCTACAAAGCCGCGATCAGTCTGGGAGCTGAGAAGGTCTACGGGATGCAGTACGGCATCGAAGGCCTGCTCAAGGAAGAGATGCTGGAGTTGAACGTTCTGCTGAACGACCGCATGAGCATCGAACTGCTCAAGCGCACCCCGTCCAGCTATCTGGGCAGCTGCCGCTACAAGCTGCCTGACCCGGATGTGGACGCCGCCCCGTTCGTTAAACTCTTCACCCTGTTTGACAAGTACGACATCTGTGCGCTGTTCTACATCGGTGGCAACGACTCGATGGATACCATCGCCAAGCTCAGCCGCTATGGCGCGCGGGTGGGCAGCCCGGTGCGGTTCATCGGTGTGCCCAAGACCATCGACAACGACCTGTGCCTGACCGACCACACCCCCGGCTACGGCTCGGCAGCCAAGTACATTGCCACCATCCTGAAGGAAGTCATCCGGGACTCTTCCGTCTACAACATCCGCAGCGTGACCGTGGCCGAGATTATGGGCCGCCACGCAGGCTGGCTGGCCGGTGCGGCCTGCCTGGCCGGCGGTGATGACTGCGAAGGCCCGGACCTCATCCTGCTGCCGGAAGTTCCCTTTGATGCGGACCGCTTCCTGGCCAGGGTGGACGAGCTGCAAAAGAGCAAGCCCAATGTCATCATCGCAGCCAGCGAGGGCGTGAAGACCGCCGACGGCACCTATCTGTGCGATCTGGTCTCCACCGCCGGGCAGCTGGACGCCTTTGGCCACAAGGCCATTCTCAGCGGCACCAGCCGCTATCTGTCCGACCTCATCCACGACCGGCTGAACTGCAAGAGCCGCGCCATCGAGTTCTCGACTCTGCAGCGCTGCGCCAGCCATCTGGCCAGCCGCACCGATGTGAACGAGGCCTACGCCGTGGGCGGTGCGGCCGCTGCGGCTGCTTTCGCGGGCGAGACCGGCAAGATGATCTCGCTCAAACGCATTTCCAACTACCCCTATCAGTGCATCACCGAGGCCGTGGATGTCCAGAAGGTGGCGAACCTTGAGAAGAAGGTCCCGCTGGATTGGATCACCCCGGACGGGATGCAGGTCACGGCGGCATTTGAGGAATATGCCCGCCCGCTGATCCTGGACGAGGTGACGCCTGTTTACGTCAACGGCACCCCGCGCCACATCCGCCTGTAAGTTTTTTCCCCGCGCATCCTCTTTCCCGCAGTCTGTTTTCGTGCTCCTGCACGATAATATAAAGCCGAAACAGAAGAAAAGGAGAAATCATCATGGGTAAAAATGCAATCGTTGGCCAGTCTGGCGGCCCCACCTCTGTCATCAATGCAAGTCTGGCAGGTGTTTTTGAGAGCTGCAAGAACCGCGGCGCACAGGTCGTTTACGGCATGTGCAACGGTGTCGCCGGTCTGCTGGAGGAAAACGTTGTAGACCTGTCTCAGTACCTGACCGACGACCTCGACATCGAGCTGCTCAAGCGCACGCCGTCCAGCTTCCTGGGCAGCTGCCGTTACAAGCTGCCCGACTGGCACGACGACGAGGCGGTCTACAAGAAGCTGTTCGCCATTCTGGAGAAGCTGGACATCGGCTACTTCTTCTACATTGGCGGCAACGACTCCATGGACACCATCGGCAAGCTGGCCGACTATGGCAACCGTGTGCAGAGCAGCATCCGCTTCATGGGTGTACCCAAGACCATCGACAACGACCTGATGGTCACCGACCATACCCCCGGCTACGGCTCCGCTGCCAAGTACATCGGCGTCGTGATGAAGGAGATCATCCGCGACGCCACTGTCTACGGTACCAAGTACGTCACCGTTGTCGAGATCATGGGCCGCAACGCCGGCTGGCTGACCGCCGCCGCTGCTCTGGCCAAGAGCGATGACTGCGAGGGCGTGGACATGATCTGCCTGCCCGAAGTGCCCTTCCATGTGGACCACTTCGTGGAAAAGGTCCGTACCATGCAGGAGAAGAAGCCCAGCATCGTCATCGCCGTCTCCGAAGGCGTCAAGCTGGAGGATGGCCGCTATGTCTGCGAGCTGGCCGACGATGTGCATGCAGTCGATGCCTTCGGCCACAAGGCCCTGACCGGCACCGCCCGCTATCTGGCAAACGTCGTGGCCCGGAATCTGGACACCAAGACCCGCAGCATCGAGCTTTCCACCCTGCAGCGCTGCGCCGGCCACCTGACCAGCCGCACCGACATCACCGAGGCCTATCAGGTCGGCGGTGCTGCCGCCAAGGCTGCCTTTGAGGGCGTCACCGGCCAGATGGTCGCTCTGAAGCGCATCTCCAACAACCCCTATCAGTGCACCACCGAGCTGCACCCCATCAGCGAGGTCGCGAACCTCGAAAAGAAGGTGCCGCTGAGCTGGATGAACGCCAACCACACCCAGATGACCGAGGAGTTCCTGGATTATGCCCGTCCCCTCATCCAGGCCGAGCTGACCCCGCTGTACATTGCAGGTCTGCCCCACCACATCTACCTGAAGAAGTGATCTCTCTTCTGTTTCCCGGCGCATAAGCAAGGCCCCGTGCGGACACATTGGTCTGCACGGGGCCTTTTTGTCTGTTCGTTTGTCAGGTCACACCGTGGTCTCGACGCGCGGCGCACCGCCCGCGATCTCCTCGGCGGTCAGGGGCCGGGCCGGGGCGGCGGGGGCGTTCAGGCGCTCCTTGGCAACGGCCAGCATCAGCTTGATGCGGTTTTCCTGATTGACCTTGGTGGCACTGGGGTCGTAGTCGATGGGGGTGATGTTGGCAGCGGGATACAGCGCACGGATCTTGTTCACCATGCCCTTGCCCACGATGTGGTTGGGCAGGCAGCCGAACGGCTGGGCACAGACGATGTTGCCGTAGCCGCCCTGCACCAGCTCGATCATCTCGGCGGTCAGCAGCCAGCCCTCGCCCATCTTGGCACCCAGCGAAATGATGCCGTGGGGCTTTTCCACCAGTTCCTTGAAGGGGCCGGGCGCATAGAACCCGGCATCGGCGGTCGCCTTGAGCATGGCGCGCTCGACGCTGTCCAGCCAGTTGAGCAGCTGGTCGGTGCCGACCTTGACGGCCAGCTTGCCGCCGTAGAGGACATGGTCCTCGCCCATGTTGAAGATGCAGTACTGCACAAAGCCCATCAGGCCGGGGAAGTTGACCTCGCAATCCTGGCTTTCCAGGAACTTTTGCAGGTCGTTGTTGCCCAGCGGGCTGTATTTGACGTAGATCTCACCGACGACGCCGACCTTGACCTTCGGCACACGGGTGACGGGGATGGTGGCAAACTCTTTTGCGATGAGCGGGAAGGTATGCTTCATCTCTTTGGAGGTATAGCCCTTGCCCGCCAGCAGGACGCGGCCCAGCCGCTCGACCCAGAGGTCCACCATCCTGTCGGCGCTCCCCTTCACGTTCTCGTAGGGGGCCACCTGATTGCGCAGGGCGCAGAGCAGGTCGCCGTAGAAGATGCAGGCGATGGCCCGGCGCGCCAGCGGCAGGGTCATCTGGAAGCCGCTGTCCTTCTCCAGGCCGGAGAAGTTCAAGCTGGCAACCGGGATCTGCGGGTAGCCCGCCTTGACCAGCGCCTTGCGGAGCAGGTGGATGTAATTGGACGCACGGCAGCCGCCGCCGGTCTGGGTGATGAGCAGGGCGGTGTGTTCCAGATCATACTTGCCGCTGTTCAGGGCGTCCAGAAACTGGCCGATGACCAGCAGCGCCGGATAGCAGGTGTCGTTGTGGACGTATTTCAGACCCAGCTGAGCTACGGCGCTGCCGCAGTTGCCGAGGATCTCGCACTTGTAGCCATCGAACCGCAGCGCGTATTCCAGCAGCCGGAACTGGGTAATGGCCATGTTGGGGATGAGGATGGTGTGGGTCTTCTTCATCTCCGGGGTAAATTTGGGATAGTTGTATTCCATAGGTTCCTCCTATGTATCATTGTAACGTTGCCTTAGGGAACTCGGCGCTGTCCTGTATCGTATGCCGCGCCTGAGAGGTCAGGGTTTTATTTCCGGTCCTCGTCCCGCTCATCCAGCGCCGCGAACAGGCTGCGCAGGCGGATGTTCACCGCGCCCAGGTTGGTGATCTCGTCGATCTTCAGCTGGGTGTAGAGCTTGCCGCCCTCCTGCAGGATCTCGCGGGTCTCGTCGGTGGTGATGGCATCGACGCCGCAGCCGAAGGAGACGAGCTGCACCAGATCCATATCCTTCTGGGTGGTGCAGTACTTGGCCGCTGCATACAGGCGGCTGTGATAGGTCCACTGGTTCAGGACTCTGGTGGGGAACTTTTCCACCCGGTCCGAAATGCTGTCCTCGGTGATGACGGCAGCGCCGTGGCGGGTGATGAGGTGGTCGATGCCGTGGTTGACCTCCGGGTCCACATGGTAGGGGCGGCCGGCCAGCACGATGATGCGCCTGCCCTGTCGGCGGGCCTCGTCGATGATCTCGCTGCCCTTGACCCGGATCTGGGCCATGTGGGCCTCGTGCTCGGCGTAAGCGGCGTCTGCTGCGGCCTGCACTTCCTTCTCGGAGATGCCTCCGAAGTAGCGCGGGAGGACCTCTTTGGCCATCTTGCGGACGAAGTCCTTCGGGCGATGGATGCCCACGTAATCATAGATGAACTTCTTGCCTTCCAGCTCCGGGCAGTTGCCGGCCAGAACTTCCGGATAGTATGCGACCACCGGGCAGTTGTAGTGGTTATCGCCCAGCCCCTCGTCGAAGTTGTAGGTCAGGCAGGGGTAGAAGATGGCGTCCAGCTGCATCTGGCTCAGAGCCTTGATGTGGCCGTGGCTGAGTTTGGCCGGGAAGCAGGCCGTATCGCTGGGGATGGTGGCCTGACCGGCCAGATACAGCCCGCGGCTGGACACCGGGCTGGTGTGAACGGCAAAGCCGAGCCTGGTCCAGAAGGTGTGCCAGAACGGCAGCATCTCATACATGTTCAGGCAGAGCGGGATGCCGATGGAGCCGCGCTTGCCGGGCACCGGCTTGTAGCCTGCCAGAAGCTGCTGCTTGTAGGCATAGAGGTTCAGGCTGTTGTCCTCGCTCTTGCCGGTCACGGGCTTATCGCAGCGGTTGCCGGAGATGAACTTGCGGCCATCGGCGAAGGTGTTCACGGTGAGCTGGCAGTGGTTGCCGCAGCCGCCGCACTTGACGCTGACGACCTTCTGGTCGAAGCTCTTCAGCTCCTCCAGCGTCATCACGGAGGAAGTCTCTCTGTGGTTCCTGGCGCTCTGGCGCAGGCCGAACAGCGCCGCACCGTAAGCGCCCATCAGGCCCGCGATGTCGGGGCGGATGACCTCGACGCCCATCTCCTTCTCGAAGGCGCGGAGCACGGCCTCGTTGTAGAAGGTACCGCCCTGCACGACGATCTTGCGACCCAGCTCTTCGGGGCTGGATGCACGGATGACCTTGTACAGCGCATTCTTGACGACGCTGATGGACAGACCGGCCGAGATGTTCTGGATGGATGCGCCGTCCTTCTGGGCCTGCTTCACCGAGCTGTTCATGAAGACGGTGCAGCGGCTGCCCAGGTCCACCGGGCGGTCGGCAAACAGGCCCAGTGCGGCGAACTCCTTGACATCATAGCCCAGCGCCTGCGCGAAGGTCTGCAAAAAGCTGCCGCAGCCGGAGGAACAGGCTTCGTTCAGGAAGATGTTGCTGATGGCACCATCCTCGATCTTGAAGCACTTCATATCCTGGCCGCCGATGTCGATGATGAAGTCCACATCGGGCATGAAGTATTTGGCAGCTGTGAAGTGCGCCACCGTCTCCACCAGACCGTAATCGCAGCGGAAGGCGTTCTTGACCAGCTCTTCGCCGTAGCCGGTGGTGGTCACGCTGGCCACGTGCAGACCGGGGTGCTCCTGATAGATCTTGATGAGCTGCTCTTTGATGAGGGGCAGCGGGTTGCCGAGGTTCGGCTGATAGTTGGTGTACAGGATCTGGCTCTTCTCGTCCACGACCACCAGCTTGACGGTGGTGGAGCCGGAGTCGATGCCGATGTGCACGGGGCCGCACTGTGCGCTGAAGGGCACATGCGGCACGCTGTGGGACATGTGGCGGGCATGGAAGGCCTCGTACTCCTCCTTGTTGGCGAAGAGCGGAGGCTCGCTGGCGTAGGTCGCCGTAGCGGCGTACTCATCCAGCGCCCCGGCCACTTCGGAGAGGTTGAACTCTTTGTCTGCATAGAGCGCCGCACCCAGTGCCACATACAGCAGGCTGTTCTCCGGGCAGGTGCCGGTAACGCCCAGCGCCTCGTCGAAGCTCTTGCGCAGCACGGTGCTGAAGGTCAGCGGGCCGCCGAGGTAGAGGATGTTGCCCTGGATGGGGCGGCCCTGTGCCAGACCGGCAATGGTCTGGTTGACGACCGCCTTGTAGATGCTGGCAGCGATGTCCTCGGTGCGGGCACCCTGATTGATGAGGGGCTGCACATCGCTCTTGGCGAACACGCCGCAGCGGGAAGCGATGGTGTAGGTGCGCTCAGCCTTTTCGGCGGCTTTGTTCATCTCGTCAGCGCTCATCTTCAGCAGGGTGGCCATCTGGTCGATGAACGCACCGGTGCCGCCGGCGCAGCTGCCGTTCATGCGGACTTCGGTGCCGTTGGTCAGGAACAGGATCTTCGCGTCCTCACCGCCCAGCTCGATGACGCAGTCCGTTGCGGGAACGAACCGCTTGACCGCCACGCGGGTGGAGAACACCTCCTGCACGAAGGGCACACCGCAGCTATCTGCCAGGCCCATGCCCGCCGAGCCGGAAATGCTCAGCAGCGCTTTCTGGCCGTGCAGCTGCTCGGCGTCGATCCGGCGCAGCAGCTCCTGCGCCTTTTCCAGGATATGGCTGTAATGACGTTCATATGTCGAATATAAAATCGAATCGTGTTCATCCAGCACCACGCACTTGATGGTGGTACTGCCGATGTCAAGACCTACTCTCACGTTTTTCTTTCCTCCTGAAGGAACTTCCTGCCAGTTTTCGGGCAGGGCCGCTCTGCCGTGCTCTGCCCGAAAAGTAGTTCGTTAGCGAATCATCTGCAGGACTCGCATACAGTTGTATTATACTCAAAACCGCGAAAACAATCAATTGGTGTTCTCCATTTTACACGCAAAAAATAGTATTTTCCGCTCATAAAGTTAAACATTTTGTTAATTTCACGGAACTTTCGGCCGTATTTTTCCATAAAACAGCTAAGATTCTTTACTGAGAGTGGATTTTGGCAGACAAAACGCGCTGCGCATCGGTGGGCAGTCCATCCCGCCCGATGCGCAGCGCGTTCGTGATCACATTGCAAGATATTCTTCTACCGCCTTGTCCAACAGCCGCCCCAGGACGGCTTCGGAATCTGCGGTCAATTCCCTGCGTGCCTGCGGGTGAGCAGATACAGCTCGCGGCGAAGCTGATGCTGCAGCGCGGTGGTGCTGTGTTCGTCCGGGTGGGACGGCTGCGAGCGGAACTCGACCGTCGTTTCGATGGGGAACGGCCGGGTGGGCAGCGGCAGTGTCAGCTCTGCCCGGACACCCTGCGGTGTGCGGGGCAGCAGGGCAAGCTCCCAGCCCAGCTGGCGGCAATACCGGCGGCAGAGCAGCAGCCCCGCCTGCGCACCGCCCAGAAAGCGGCGGCGGTTTTCGAGCCAGCCCTCCCCTTCCGGCAGGCCGCAGCCATCGTCCTCGATGGTCAGGCGGATGTCCTGCCCGGTCTGCCGCAGGCACACCTGGATGTTCCCGCCGGGTGCGACGGCACGCAGGGCGTTCGAAAGCAGGTGAAAGCAGATCTGTTCGGCCATTTCCCGGTCGCCCCAGACAAGGCACTGCTCCAGCCCGCCGCAGTCTACGGTGAGCTTCGTGCTGCTCTGGGCGTCGATCTCGCCGCGCAGCCCTTCCAGCTGCGCCAGCAGGCGGCACAGGTCCACCGGCCGCTTCTGCACCGGCCCCTCCGGGGCCGAAAGCTCCATCAACTCCCGGAACGTCCGTTCCAGCCGGGCTGCTTCCTGCTCCATGTCCTCCAGCGCCTGGGCCGTGCGGGCATCCTTCAGCGGCTGTAAGTGCATCTGTAAATATTCCCGGTTCTGTTCCAGCAGGCGCAGTGAGTGCAGAAACGCTGTTTCCAACTGTTTTTGCGGAAATCCCGCTTCGTCCTGCCTGCACATATCCACCGTTCCTCCTTACCGCTGTTCCCGCACGATGATGCCGCGCCGCAGCACGGTCTGCTGCAGCGAGTAGACCAGCCTGCCGGTGGTGACTTTGAGCCCGGTCAGGCCGTTTTCCGCCTTGAAGTGCTCCCATTCCACCGGGTGCCGTGTCTCCAGCCCTTCGACCAGACGGCGCAGGCCGCTGTCCACAGCGGCCACCGTGATGTGATATTGTTCCGCGACGCCCTGCAAAATTTCTTTGCGAAGCGCCAGTTTTCCATCGGCTGAACAGGCGATCTGTACCGCCAGCGTGAGGTATTCGCAATTGGTGTCCGGCTGCGGGAGCTTCCACAGCTCGTACAGGTGGGTGCAGAACCGTTCGATCTGCATCGAGTTCCGGCCGGGGACGCCCAGCAGCCCCCGCAGAAGATCCCGCAGATGGTCGTGCCCGACGCCGTAAAAACGGCTGCCCGGCTGCAGGTGGGCGGCGGTGATGTCGTCGGCCCAGCCGTCGCCCTGCAACAGGAGCGGCGGGTGGCTGGGCAGGCGGTTGAGCTTTTCGAGGAAGGTCAGGCTGTCCATATCCTCCAGCTGGCTGCTCAGCACCAGCACATCAAAGCACCGCTCCTGCCGCAGCGCCTGCAGGACAGGCTCCCCGCTCTGGAAGCAGGTGCATCGGATGATGGTGCTCTGCTCTTCCAGATAAAACTTCCGGATGCGGAGTTCCCGGTCGTCGTAGCTCATCAGAGCGACGCGCAGGTTCTCCGCATCCCGCTCACCGGGCACCTGCGGCACCTCCGTTCTGCTCTGCTTCCAGCACCGGGAGCCAGTCTGCGATCACATCGCCCCAGATCTCTGGCTGCACGGCATTTTCACACAGATATTGCAGCAGCCGGTAGCCTGCCTCCGGATGCAGCGGAACAAACTCGCTGACCTGCTGTTCCCGCTCGCCCTTCCGGTCCAGCGTCAGGTGGCAGCCGCCTTCTGACGCATCCAGCGCGTAGACCAGCGTATACGCGGCCTGATAGCCCTTGATCGACGAGAACTGCCGGATCAGCGGGGCATACGTTCGTTCCATAAAAGACTCCTCCTTGCTGCTGTGGTTGCCATAATCTTCCGGTCTATGGCTTTTCATTCCTATTTTATAGAGCAGCACAGAGAGATGCAATCCCCTAAAAAGCGTCAAAATGTGTCGTTTTGGTGTTTGCTCTGCCCGGTTCGCCTCGCGTTTTTCGCCAGAGAAAAGCCGATGGAAACTGCTTTTCTTTGTCAAGGATACCACCCTTTCCGCCCAAAAGCAAGGGACAGTAATTGTCTCTTATCTTCCAGAACTTCCCCTGTCGGGAGCCGTCGGGATGCCACGATTTGTTCACATTTTTCTGATAAAATAAAGTGATATTTTTGTTCCGGCGGCTTTGGCACTCCCCTCAGCCGTGTTTGCAGAAAGGCAGAATCCATGCTTCAACTCAAAAAGATCCACAAGCAGTACAAGACCGGCGACCTGGTCCAGACAGCCCTTGACAAGGTCAGCCTGAGCCTCCGCGACTGCGAGTTCGTCGCCATCCTTGGCCCCAGCGGCTCCGGCAAGACCACCCTGCTGAACATCATCGGCGGTCTGGACCGGTACGACAGCGGCGACCTCATCATCAACGGCATCTCCACCAAAAAGTACACCGACCGCGACTGGGACTCCTACCGCAACCACACCATCGGCTTCGTGTTCCAGAGCTACAACCTCATCCCCCACCAGACCGTGCTGGCCAACGTGGAGCTGGCACTGACCATCTCCGGCGTATCGGGTGCCGAGCGCCGCCGCCGGGCCACCGAGGCACTGCAGAAAGTGGGTCTGGGCAACCAGCTGCACAAGCACCCCACCGAGATGTCCGGCGGCCAGATGCAGCGGGTGGCCATCGCCCGCGCCCTCGTCAACGACCCGGACATCCTGCTGGCCGACGAGCCCACCGGCGCACTGGACAGCGAGACCAGCATCCAGGTCATGGAGCTGCTGAAGGAAGTGGCCAAAGACCGCCTCGTCGTCATGGTCACCCACAACCCGGAGCTGGCCCACCAGTACGCCACCCGCATCGTCCAGCTGAAGGACGGCGTCATCCGCTCCGACACCGACCCCTTCGAGCCGGACGCCGCCCAGCTTGCCCCGCCAGTACACAAGAGCATGGGCCGCTCGTCCATGTCTCCCCTCACCTCGCTGAGCCTGAGCTTCAACAATCTGCTGACCAAAAAGGCCCGCACCCTGCTCACGGCCTTTGCCGGTTCCATCGGCATCATCGGCATCGCGCTCATCATCTCCCTGTCGGCAGGCGTCAACCAGTATATCGACGATACCGAACGCTCCACCCTGTCCGAATATCCGCTGCAAATTCTCAGCAGCGGCATGGACCTGACCTCGATGCTCACCTCCGGCTCGCCGGCGTCCGCTTCCAGCACGACCGCCGAGGAAGGGATGGTCCCGGTGCGGCAGCTCATCACCCAGATGGTAGCAGGCATCACCTCCAACGACCTGAAGTCCCTCAAGACCTATCTCGAAAGTGACGACTGCACCATTGCCGAGGACGCCACCTCCATCGAGTATTCTTATAATGTGCAGCCCCAGATCTACCGGGAAGACGCCGATGGCTCCATCCGTCAGGTGAACCCGGATTCTTCCCTCTCCAGCCTGGGCATCAGCTCCACAAGCTCCACCAACAGCATGATGTCCTCCATGATGAACACCAGCGTGTTCTATCAGCTGCCCGAAAGCGATGAGCTCTACAACTCCCAGTATGAAGTTAAGGCGGGCCGCTGGCCGGAGAAGTACAATGAATGCGTTGCCGTGCTGGGTGCCGACGGCACCATCACCGACTATGCGCTGTACGCCCTCGGCCTGCGGGACAGCGCCGAGCTGGACAAGATGATCCAGCAGTTCGCCCAGAACCAGAACGTCGATGTCCCCACCGACTTCAAGACCTACCGGTACAGCGATTTCATCGGCATCCAGTTCAAACTGGTCAACGCGGCCGACCGCTATCTGCGCGACGACGACCACAACGCCTGGGTGGACAAGTCCGACGACAAGGACTTCATGAAGAACCTTGTCGCATCCAGCGAGACCCTGACCGTGGTGGGCGTCGTGCAGCCCAAAGAGGATGCCTCTGCTTCCATGCTGTCCTCCGGCATCGCCTACCCGGCCGCCCTCACCCAGCACGTCATCGCCGCCGCAGCCGACTCTCAGATGGTCAAAGACCAGCTGGCCTCCCCTGCCATCAATGTGATGAACGGCGAACCCTTCGGCACCGAAGACGCTTCCGCCTTTGATATGAGCAGCCTGTTCCGCATCGACACCGACATGCTCAAGAGCGCCTTCCAATTCGACACCAGCAAGCTGAACTTCGACCTCAGCGGTGCATTCGATCTGGACAACGGTTCGGTCGATCTCGGCTCGCTGCTCGACCCCGACGATTTCCAGCTGGATCTGGATCTGACCGAAACGCCTGATCTGGACATGAGCACCCTGACCGACCTCTTTGCCAACATGGATCTTTCCGTCTCCGAAGACAAGATGCAGGAGCTGGCCCAGAAGGTTCTGGTCGGCTACAAGGACTATGTCATCGGGAACGGCATCCTGAACCTGAACAAGATCAGCTTCTCCCAGTACCTCAAGAGCGATGCCTTCAAGACCCTGATGAACGACGCCATGGGCGAACTGTTTGACCAGGACGCCCTGCAGGCCCAGTTCTCGGAGGCCATGCAGACGGCGATGTCCACCCTCATGGAAAGCTACTCGTCGCAGATCTCCGAGACGCTGCAAACCCAGCTGGGCAGCGCGATGCAGACGGCCATGACCAAGCTGATGACCCAGATGAGCCAGAACATCCAGAGCCAGATGCAGCAGAGCTTCTCCCAGCTGGGCAGCCAGATGGAGAGCGCGCTGAAGATCGACGCCACAGCCTTCCAGAAGGCCATCCAGTTCAACATGAGCGAGGACGACCTGACCGACCTGATGAAGTCGGCCATGCTCTCCTCCACCGCCACCTATGACAGCAACCTGCAGACGCTGGGTTATGCCGACCTCGACGCCCCCAGCCAGATCAAGATCTATCCGCAGGACTTTGACCACAAGGCGTCCGTCGTGGCCAAACTCGACGCCTATAACGACAACATGCGGTCCCAGGGCGCGGACGACAAGGTCATCCACTACACCGACGTCGTCGGCACCCTGATGACCTCCGTGACCGAGATCATCAACATGATCTCCAACATGCTGGTCGCCTTCGTCTCCATCTCGCTGGTGGTCTCGTCCATCATGATCGGCGTCATCACCTATATCAGCGTGCTTGAACGCCGCAAGGAGATCGGCATCCTGCGTGCCATCGGCGCGTCCAAGCGGAACATCTCCGAGGTGTTCAACGCCGAGACCTTCATCATCGGCCTGTGCTCCGGCGTGATGGGCGTCGTGCTGAGCGAGATCCTGCTCATCCCCGGCAATATGCTCATCCAGAAGATCTCCAACGGCACCAACGTGGTCGCCCGCCTGCCGCTGAACGCAGCCCTTGTGCTGATCGTTCTGGCCACCGTGCTGACCATCCTCGGCGGCTTCATCCCCGCCAAGGGCGCTTCCCGCTCTGACCCCGTCAAGGCCCTGCGGTCGGAATAAGTCCCATCACAACGAAAAAAATCCTTCCGGCAATTGCCGGAAGGATTTTTTGTTGTTTTGTGATTACCACTCGGTGTCGTCGGCCCCATCCGCACCCACGGTGGTGGCGACTTTGGCGCGGCTGAACATGCTCTCCACCACAGCGCAGTACTTATCGGCCAGGCAGACGATGATGGCTTCGCGGCAGGTGGGCACATGCCGGAAGGTCAGCGGCCACATGTGGCTCTGGATGATGTCCTGCTCCTTCTTCGTGATGTGGAAGTAGTGCTCCGCATTCACGCAGGCCGAACCGGGGTGCGAAAAGCCGTGCATCTCAAACAGGCGGCGGATGCCATGGAAGCTGCTCGTCTTGTGCCAGTCGTACAGGTAGAAATCGTGCAGAAATCCGCCCACCGCCAGCGCGGTCTCGTCGGCACCCAGATGGAAGCGGCGGTTGAGCCAGAAGCTGACCAGCACCACATTTTTGCAGTGCTGATAGGTGGTCACATCGCCATGCTGGATGAACTCCCGCATCTCCTGCACTTTGGGATGGTGGTCGTACTGTTCCAGAATGGCGTAAAGCTGCTCACGTTCAGTCTGAGAAAGCTGCATTGCTTGGGGTCCCTTTCCTCTTAAAAATCAACATCAGGAGCGGAGCTGGACGGGGTTGGAATTGCCGAAGTTCTCGGCGCTGCTGGGGTTCTCGCGCTTCAGGCTCATATCCACCAGATACTGCCGACTGCCGTCGCCCATGGCGTCCAGCTCCGCGAGCTTGGCCTTGGCGGACTCCACATCCGGATACCACTGGATGAGGAAGAAGTTCTCTGCCTCGACGCCGTAATAGATCCACTGGCCGTCTGCCCGGAGCAGGTCGTCCAGATGGTCCACCTCTTCGCCGTCCGGCAGACCGAGGCCTTCCTCGGCATAAAGACTCTCCGGCTCCACCTGGAGCACCTCGATCACCTGAATGGCGCTCTGAAGATATTCATCCTGCGAGATGCTCTTGTCGGAGAGCTCCCAGCCCGTCAGGAATGCCTGCATCATCAGGTTCTTGACAGAAATTTCCGGCCGCATTGCCATAAATGTTCCCTCTTCCTTCCGGGCGGTGTGCCCGGCGTTTGTTTTCGCTGACCAGTATACGCTAAAATTTGTTGCAGGTCAACTATTTTTTCATGAATTTTTTGTAGAACTGTACAAATCCAGTTTATTCCAGATGGAAGTCGAAGGTGTCGTTCAGCCATTCCACCGCCAGCTGCACCCAGTGGGCGCGGTGGGCGCTGGCGGCATCCACCTCTGCGGTGGAGATGCTGGTGCCGTGGCCCCCCTTCTCGAACAGATGCGCCTCACAGGGGACATGGTTCTTCCGCAGCGCTGCAAGGAGGAGCAGGGTGTTCTCTACCGGGACGGTGGCGTCCTCCATCGTGTGCCAGACGAAGACCGGCGGTGTATCCGGTGTGATCTTCTCTTCCAGCCCGAATCTCCGGTGCTCCGCCCGGTCTTCGCTGCCCGAAAGCTGCACAAAGCTGCCCCGGTGGGCATACTCCCCCGCCGTGATGACCGGATAGGCCAGCAGCACGGCATCCGGCTTCCGGCTGCGGTCTGCCGCCTCGCCGGGGCAGTCGAGCACCGCACCGGACAGCGCCAGGTGCCCGCCCGCCGAAAAGCCGCAAACGGCGATCCGGTCCGACAGGATGCCCCAGCGTTCTGCGTTCTGCCGCAGCAGCCCGATGGCCGCGCGGAGCTGGCGCAGCGGCTGGTGATCCCGTGCCCCCTCGCCCACACTGTAGGTCAGCACGGCGGCGTGATACCCTGCCGCTGCAAACTGCAGCGCCACCGGGTCGGCCTCACGGGCACTGACGTGTTCGTACCCACCGCCGGGCACCACCAGCACCAGCGGACGGCGCAGCGCGTTCGGCATGGCCGGGTCCGGGCTGCGCAGATAAAGTTCCAGCTTCCCTCCACCGGGAAGCGCACACATTTCAAACTGCATCGAAGTCATTCCTTTCCGACTTTGTCGGGACTATTATAATGGGTTTGAAGCCGGAATGCAAAGAGAACCGCAAACATTTCTGAACTTTTTATGAAACCCCTTGATTTTTGATGCGAAGCGGTGTATATTAGCACTCGAAAGTTATGAGTGCTAAGCCATTATCCCAAACTCCGGCTCTCTGGCACCGAATCTGAACAAAAGAGGTTTTGTATTATGGCGAAGAAAGAATTTCAGGCGGAAAGCAAAAAGCTGATGGACATGATGATCAACTCCATCTACACCAACAAGGAGATCTTCCTGCGCGAGCTGATCTCCAACGCTTCGGACGCCATCGACAAGCTGTATTATAAGAGCCTGACCGACACCTCCGTCGGCATGAACAAAGGCGATTTCCGCATCCTGCTCACCCGCGACAAGGACAGCCGCACCCTGACCGTTTCCGATAACGGCATCGGCATGACCAGGGAAGAGCTGGAGTCCAACCTCGGCACCATCGCCCACTCCGGCTCGCTCGACTTCAAGAAAGAGAACAAGGACGAGAACATCGACATCATCGGCCAGTTCGGCGTCGGTTTCTACTCGGCCTTCATGGTGGCCGACAAAGTCACCGTCATCTCCAAAGCTTACGGCGCAGACCAGGCCTGGCAGTGGGAATCCAGCGGTGCGGACGGCTACGAGATGAACCCGGCCGAAAAGGACACCGTGGGCACCGACATCATCCTGCACATCAAGCCCAGCACCGACACCGACAACTACGAGAACTTCCTCGATGAATATGGCATCGCGGCCATCGTCAAGAAGTACAGCGACTATGTGCGCTATCCCATCCAGATGGAGCGCGAGAAGAGCCGCCAGAAGCCCGAACCGGACCCCAAGCCCGATGACTACAAGCCGGAGTGGGAGACCTACACCGAGCTGGAGACCCTGAACAGCATGGTGCCCATCTGGAAGAAGCAGAAGAGCGAAGTCTCCGACGAAGAGTACGCCGCCTTCTACAAGGATAAGTTCAACGACTATACCGACCCCGCCCGCGTCATCGTCAGCCGCACCGAGGGCACCGCGAACTACAACGCTCTGCTCTTTGTGCCCAGCCATCGCCCCTACGACTTCTACACCAAGGACTACGAAAAGGGTCTGGCACTCTACGCTTCCGGTGTGCTCATCATGGAAAAGTGCGGCGACCTGCTGCCCGATTACTTCAGCTTCGTCAAGGGCATCGTGGACAGCCAGGACCTGAGCCTGAACATCAGCCGTGAGATGCTGCAAAAGGACAACCAGCTCAAGCTGATCCACAACGCACTGGAAAAGAAGATCAAGAACGAGCTCCACGCCATGCTGACCAACGACCGCGAGAAGTACGAGGCCTTCTGGAAGGAGTTCGGCCGCCAGATCAAGTTCGGCGCTTACTCCGATTACGGGATGCACGGCGAGCTGCTGCGCGACCTGCTGCTGTTCTGGTCTGCCAAGGAGCAGAAGATGGTCACTTTGCAGGAGTATGTGGACAAGATGCCCGCTGAGCAGAAGTTCATCTACTTTGCAGCCGGTGACTCCACCGACCGTCTGGCCAAGCTCCCCGCCGCTGAGCTGGTGCTGGATAAGGGCTACGACGTGCTGCTGCTGACCGAGGATGTGGATGAGTTCTGCCTGCAGATCCTGCGCACCTATCCCCGCAAGGATGCCGAGGGCAAGGACGGCACCGTTGAGTTCAAGAACGTCAACAGTGGCGACCTGGGCCTTGAGACCGAGGACGAGAAGAAGGCCGCCGAGGATGCCACCGCCGAGAACAAGCCCCTGTTCGATGCCATGAAGGATGCACTGGACGGCAAGGTCAAGGAGGTCAAGGTCTCCACCCGCCTGAAGGATCACCCGGTCTGCCTCTCCGCAGACGGCCCGCTCTCCATCGAGATGGAGAAGGTCCTCTCCAAGCAGCCCGGCAGCGAGGGCGTCAAGAGCGACAAGGTGCTGGAGCTGAACATCCATCACCCCGTCTTCGCCGTGCTCAAGGCCGCACAGGAGGCCGGTGACACCGAGAAGCTCAAGAAATACAGCGACCTGCTCTATGCACAGGCACAGCTCATCGAGGGCCTGCCTGTGGATGACCCCGCCGCGTATGCTGAAGCTGTTTGCAGCCTGATGAAATAAGGCGTTTACTCCCAGATAAATTATCCCTTAACAAAAGAGCCGCGTTCCGCTATAATAAGGTGGAACACGGTTCTTTTCATTTTAGGAGGAATTTGCCCCATGGAGCCAAAACGCAGCAACCATTTCCTTGCCCATCTCCCCACCATCCTTCTGCTGGTGCTGTTCGCCATGTCGCCGTGGCTGGGCATCCTGTTCTTCATCCTGCGCGCCATCGACCGGGATGCCGAGAAAAAGGAGCAGACGAATGCCGACCCCACCCGTGACAGCCGCGCAGAGAACGCCCGCACCGCGCAGAGCGCCGCCTCCGGCCAGCGCAGCGAGACGGCCTCCGTTCCGGATGTCCCCACCGCCGAGCAGAAGAGCGCCAAGCAGTGGCACAAGACCCTCACCACCCTGTGCACCATCTTCGGTGCCATCTTCCTGCTGGTGGGCATCGGCGACCTGGCCGATGCCATGGAGGAACTCTGGAGCCATGAGATCGACTGGGATGAGCTGCTGACGGCGCTGGCCCAGACCATCGGCGGCGGCGCAGCCCTCTTCACCGGCCTGCGGATGGACCGCGCCCGCAAGCTGGAACGCAAGCTCGACAAGATCGTCGGCGACCGGGACAACATCGCGCTGGGCGAGTTGTTCGCGGCGGTCGGCATCGACGCGGTCCGAGGCCGCACTGCGGTGGAACACGCCATCGACCACGGCTATTTCGGGGCCGATGCCTACATTGACTACCGCACCGACACCCTTATCGTGCGCGGGGCCGCACCCCAGCCGCCCAAGGAACCGCAGCCGGAGCCGGAAGCGGAACCGGAAGACCTGTACGCCTCCCTTCAGCAGCAGCTGCGCCGCGCCAACGATGCCATCCCCGACCCGGTGATGACGGCCAAGATCTCCCGGCTGGAAGAACTCAGCGCCCGCATCTTTGCTCTGGCCAAGAAAGACCCGGATAAAAAAGCCCAGCTGCAAAAGTTCATGGATTACTACCTGCCCACGGCCCTCAAGCTGCTGAACACCTACGCCCAGCTCTCGGCGCAGGATGTGCAGGGCGAGAACATCACCGACGCCAGGCAGAGCATCGAGCGCTCGATGGATCTGCTCATCACGGCCTTCGAAAACCAGCTGGACAAGCTGTTCCAGTCCGACGCGCTGGACGTCTCCGCCGATGTGGCTGCACTGGAAGGGATGCTGAATCTCGACGGCCTCACCGGCCCGGACTTCCACTGACCCGCTGGCAAAATCCAATCCTCCATATCGGAACTCTGGCCCTGATTGACCCGCAGCCGACCGTTCTTTGTGGGTTGTGGCCAATGCTTTTCCGGTTTGGAGGATTTTTTCAGCTCTGTTGCAGGAATTTCTGCACAAATTTCGTGCCGGATTTTCTGGCAACTTTGCATTCAAATGCAACAATAACGCATGGTCTTTTGGGCACAGATTCTTTATTATAGGAGTATCGAAAGATCCACCACAGCCCGCCGCATGGGCTGTGACGAAGTTTGCACGATTTGTTCAGAGGAGGAACTCGCCATGATGAAATCCGTTTCTGTCTGGAAGCAGGAGCTGGCAGGCGGCGCCCACACCGAGCGTCTGGCCTCGCTGTACTGCTGCGCCCCCGAACAGACCCCCGCACAGGCAGCCCGCTACGCTGCTGTGCTGGACGGGCTGGAAAAAACGTTTGGTGCCCACACCGAGGCCGGGCTGTACAGTGCCCCCGGCCGCACCGAGATCGGCGGCAACCACACCGACCACCAGCACGGCCGTGTGCTGGCCGGCAGCGTCAACATTGATATGATCGCAGCCGCCGCCCCCAACCGCCTGAACCAGCTGCGCGTCCAGAGCGAGGGCTATGACCTGTGCGTCATCGACCTGGCCGACCTGACGGCCCGCAAGGAAGAGGAAAACACCAGCGCCGCCATCCTGCGCGGCGAGTGCAAGGCCTTCCAGGAGCGCGGAGCCAGCCTCTCCGGTCTGGATGTCTACATCTCCTCCAACGTGCCCAAGGGCAGCGGCGTCTCGTCCTCTGCCGCCTTCGAGGTGCTGATCGGCGTCATCCTGAACGACTGCTTCATGACCGAAAAGGTCTCCCCCATCGCCATTGCCCAGATCGGCCAGTGGGCAGAGAACGTCTACTTCGGCAAGCCCTGCGGCCTGATGGACCAGATGGCTTCCAGCGTCGGCAACATCATCACCATCGACTTTGCCGACCCGGCCCACCCCGTGGTCGAGCCTGTGCAGGTCGATTTCTCCAAGGCCGGCCTCGCGCTCTGCATCCTGGATTCCGGTGCAGACCACGCCGACCTGACCGACGAGTATGCCGCCATCCCGGCCGACTGCCGCGCCGTGGCAGCGGTCTGCGGCGGCGAAGTTTTGCGCGATGTGCCGTTCGAGACCTTCCTTTCCAAACTGCCGGAGTGCCGCAGACAGTGCGGCGACCGCGCCGTTCTGCGCGCTTTCCACGTCTACGCCGACAACGACCGGGTCGCAAAGCAGGTGGACGCCCTCCGCGCGGGCGACTTCGAGACCTTCCTTGCGCTGGTCACCGAGTCCGGTCTGAGCAGCTGGGAGTATCTGCAGAACGTCATCCCCGCCGGGTATAAGGAGCATCAGGAGGTGGCCGTGACCATCGCTGCCGCCAAGCACTTCCTGCACGGCGAGGGCGCAGTCCGCGTCCACGGCGGCGGCTTCGCAGGCACCGTGCAGGCCTTTGTGCCGCTGACCCGGCTCGATTCCTTCAAGGCTGAGATGGAGGCCATCCTCGGCAAGGGCCGCTGCCACATCCTCTCCATCCGCCCGGAAGGAGGCGCTGTCCTGTGATCTCCACTGCCATTCAGCAGCTCGTCAACTATGGTCTGGACACCGGCCTCATCCTGCCGGACGATGCAATCTACATCCGCAACCAGCTGCTCATGACCATGCAGCTGGACAGCTTCACCGAGCCGGAGAGCGAAGTCTGCTACAAAGACCTCGAATCCATCCTGAAAACGCTGGTGGACGATGCTGTATCGCGCGGTGTGTGCGCGGACAACTCCACCGCCCGCGACCTCTTTGACACCAAACTCATGGGCGTCCTGACCCCGCGCCCCTCCATCGTCCGCGCCAACTTTGAGGAGCGGTACGAGGAGGAAGGCCCCCAGGCTGCCACCGACTGGTTCTACAAGTTCAGCCAGGACACCGACTACATCCGCCGCTACCGCATCAAGCGGGACCTGAAGTGGGTCACCAAAACGCCTTACGGCGATCTGGACATCACCATCAACCTCTCCAAGCCCGAAAAAGACCCCAAGGCCATCGCCGCCGCCAAGCTGGCCCCCCAGAGCGCCTACCCCAAATGCCAGCTCTGCGTGGAGAACGAGGGCTATGCGGGCCGGATGAACCACCCCGCCCGCGAGAATCACCGCATCATCCCGCTGACCATCAACGACAGCGCGTGGAATCTGCAATACAGCCCCTACGTCTACTACAACGAGCACTGCATCGTGTTCAACAGCCAGCACACCCCCATGAAGATCGAGCGGGCTACTTTCCGTAAGCTGCTGGATTTCGTGGCGCTGTTCCCGCACTACTTCGTGGGCAGCAACGCCGACCTGCCCATCGTGGGCGGCTCCATCCTGAGCCATGACCACTTCCAGGGCGGCCACTACGAGTTCGCCATGGCCAAAGCTCCCATCGAGAAGAGTTGGACCTTCCCCGGCTACGAGGACGTCGAAGCCGGCATCGTCCACTGGCCCATGAGCTGCATCCGCCTGACCTGCGAGGACGACGCCCGTCTGGTGGACCTGGCGGACAAGATCCTGACCGCATGGCGCGGCTACACTGACGAAGCCTGCTTCGTCTACGCCGAGACCGACGGTGAGCCGCACAACACCATCACCCCCATCGCCCGGATGCGGGACGGCAGATTCCAGCTGGACCTCGTGCTCCGCAACAACATCACCACGCCGGAACACCCGCTGGGCGTCTACCACCCCCACGCCAAGCTCCACCACATCAAAAAGGAAAACATCGGCCTCATCGAGGTCATGGGTCTGGCCGTGCTGCCCAGCCGCCTGAAGCAGGAGCTGTTTGATCTGGCCGACCTGCTGATCGCGCATGTGCCCACGGCCGACTACCCCGAAGCCCTGCAAAAACATGCTGCCTGGGCCGAGGAGATCCTCGCCCGGCACCCGGAGCTGAATGCTGATACGGTCCACCTCATCCTGCAGGACGAGGTCGGCCATGTCTTCGCCGAGGTCCTGACCGATGCCGGTGTCTACAAGCTGGACGAAGCAGGCCGTGCAGGCTTCGTGCGCTTCCTCGAATCCGTAAAGTGACCTGTTGTTCCTGAACAAGACCCGTCAGCAGTTTCTGTTGACGGGTCTTGTTGATGGACCATTCCGGCAGCTGTATCAAAGGAGGTTTTTCATGCCCTATACGTTAGAAGTTTGTGTTGACAGCACCGCCAGTGCCCTTGCGGCTCAGCGCGGCGGAGCCGACCGGCTGGAGCTCTGCGCCGACCTCATCGTGGGCGGCACCACCCCCAGCCTTGCGCTGGTGCGGCAGGTCAAGGAGACCACCGGCCTGCCCGTCCGCGCTCTGCTCCGCCCCCGCTTCGGTGATTTCTGCTACGACCGCTGGGAGCTGGCCCAGATGAAAGAATCTGCCGCCGCCCTCGTCGCCGCCGGGGCAGACGGCATCGTCACCGGTGTGCTGACCCCGGACGGTGTGCTGGATGCAGAGGCTCTGCGCCCCATCTACGAGGCCGCCCGCGAAGCCGCCGCCAAAGCGGGCCGCCCCGTTGCACTCACCCTCCACCGCGCCTTTGACGTCTGCCGCGACCCCTTCGCGGCGCTGGACACGGCCTGTGCTCTGGGGCTTTCCACCATTCTGACCAGCGGCCAGGCCGCCAGCGCCCCCGCCGGGGCACCCCTGCTCCGGCAGCTTGTGGACTGCGCCGCCGGGCGCATCGAGATTCTGGTGGGCGCAGGCGTCTCCCCGGCCAACCTCCCTGCACTGGCCAAACAGACCGGTGCGCACAGCTTCCACCTTTCCGGCAAGCAGGTGCTGGACAGCCGGATGACCTTCCGCCGGGAGGGCGTCCCCATGGGCCTGCCTGGCTTCTCCGAGTTCGAGCTGTGGCAGACGAGCGAAGAGACCATCCGGAAGGCGCGCAACGTTCTGGATACGCTCTGACGAAAAAAATCCCGCCAAATGGCGGGATTTTTTTGCTGTATGGAACGGAAACCTCAGACCTTGCGCCGCAGCAGGCTCATGGGGGGCAGTTCCGGGGTGGGGATGGTGTATTTTTCCATCGCATGGGGTGTGGACTCCACCTTCTCCCCTGCCTCGTTCCGGATCCACTCCGGGTTCAACGGGATGCTGCGGCCGTCCGGGCAGAGCACTTCCAGCGTGTCGCCCAGGCTCCACTTGCCCCGCTGCTGGCAGCTGGCGATGCCGTTCTCCCAGCTGTCCACAGTGCCCACGAACTCCCACTCGCGGATGTAGGTGGCGCTGTCGGTGGCCTGCTTGGCCTGCTCGCGGCCAAAGTAGAAACCCGGCGAATAGTGGCGGTGGCTGGTGCGGGTCAGCTCGGCCAGCACCTCGTCCGGCAGCTCAAAGTTGTCGTTCATCGGGTCGGACAGATACTGGTCCAGTGCGCGGCGGTAGGCGGCCGTCACGCTGGCGACGTAGTAGAACGTCTTGGCGCGGCCCTCGATCTTCAGGCTATCCACGCCCGCCTTGCAGATGAGGTCCAAGAACGGTGCCGTGCACATGTCGTTGGCGTTCAGGATATAGCTTCCATCCTCGTTCTCGCCGATCTCATACAGCTGGCCGGGGCGGGTCTCCTCGCTCAGGTAGTATTTCCAGCGGCAGGGCTGGGCGCACTGGCCCCGGTTGGAGTCGCGGCCCGTCAGATAGTTGGACAGCAGGCACCGGCCCGACACGCTCATGCACATGGCACCGTGGACAAAGGCCTCGATCTCCAGTTCCGGCGGGGTCTTATCCCGGATGGTGGCAATGTCCTGCAAGGTCAGCTCACGGGCCAGCACCACCCGCTTGGCGCCCAGGTTGTAGGCCGCGCGGGCAGCGGCCCAGTTGGTGATGCCGGTCTGGGTGGACATGTGGACATCAATATCCGGCGCGAACTGCTTGCAGGCTTCCAGCACACCCAGGTCTGCCACGATGAAGGCATCCACGCCCGCTGCGGCCGCGCTCCGGATGGCGTCCGGCAGGCGGTCGGCCTCTTCGTTGGTGGGCAGGGTGTTCATGGTCAGGTAGACCTTGCGGCCGCGGGCATGGGCGTAGATGACGCCCTCGGTCAGCTGTTCCGGCGTGAAGTTAGCCGGGGCCGAGCGCATCCCGAATTCGGGCAGGCTGCAATAAACGGCATCTGCACCGTAGTTGATGGCGTAGCGCAGGCGCTCCAAATCGCCCGCGGGGGACAGAAGTTCCGGGATCTGTAACATAATCATTCTCCTAAACGAGCTTACCCTCTCCCAAAGGGAGAGCCCCTGGCAAACCGGTCAACCATTGCGTTTTCCGTCAGCACAAGGGCTTCGCTCTCATTTTTTTGCCGCAAGCGAGCGGTTCACATCCGCTGCCTTCTGGCAGTTGGTCTGATGCTCCGCATAGGTGCGGGCGTAGTAATACTGGCCGCTGAGGTCGGTCACGAAGAAATAGCAGTCCTGGACCTCCGCATCGGGCTGGGGGGCCAACGCAGCCCGGATGGCGGCCAGACCGGGGTTCGAGATCGGCCCGGCGGGCAGGCCGGTGCAGGTATAGGTGTCGTAGGCATTGCGGATGTTTTCGGGGATCTTCTCCCAGCCGCCGTACCAGGGGGCCACCCAGTTCCAGAGGTAGTTGTTGTCTGCATCGCTCTGGACATAGCTGGACGTGTTGCTTTGCAGCTTGGGGTAGGGCGAGCCTTCTGCCAGACGGTTGCGGAAGACCTGGGCCACATTGTTGTCCTGGTCGTTGCCGGCCTCCTCCTGCACGAAGGATGCCAGCGTGATGACCTCCGAAAGGCTCAGGCCCTGCTGATCCAGCTCCTTGTACATCGCGTCGGTGAACTGCCGGTCAAAATGCGAATAGAACGTTGCAACGTAGTTGTGCACCGTATCATCCGCGAGGAATTCGTAGGTGTCCGGGAAGAGATAGCCCTCACATTTCAGGAAACGGTCCGGGGCCTCCGTGTCATCGGGGACATACTGCCAGAACGTGTATTCGCTGAAATCACCGGTGTTGGCCTCTTCGAGAAACTCCTTTGCGGTGCACAGCCCGGCCTGTTCCATCTTCTGCGCGATGGCGATGGCCGTCGTACCCTCCGGGAAGGTCAGGCGGACGGAATCTGCTTTGGCATACTCGGAAAGCGCCTCGATGAGCGCATCGTAGGAGCTGCCGGGTTCCAGCGAAAATTCGCCATACTGGAGCTTCGCCGCCGCGTCTTTGCGGCTGACGTACCAGCGGAACAGCTGCGGGAACCGGATGACGCCCGCTTCCTTCAGCTGCCGGGCAATGGTGCTCACACCGCTGCCCTGCGCGATCTCCACGGTCACGGCGTCCTGCCGGGTGCCGCCGTCGATCTCGCGCTTTGCCAGCAGGAATGCGCCGCCAGCCGCCGCCAGCATGAGCACCAGCAGCACGAGCAGGATCTTCAGCGCACCGCCTTTTTTGCGGGGTCTCGTATGGTTACTTGCCATCTGCATGTTCCTTTCAGTCCAACATCAGCCGCATATAGCTCTCGCTCACATCAAAGGGTTCGCCCTCAAAGCGGATCATTCCATAATCCTGCCGGGTGCCCTCGCCAAGGAAGAGGTTCTGCGCGGCACCCACGGTGATGACGGCCTTTTCCACAATGACCTCTTTTTCGCGGGCCGCTTCCATCAAAATCTCTGCGGCACGGTCGCCGGTGGCCATCATCTCCACAAAATAAAGGGTGTCCTCCTTGCGGAAGTATATTCCGTAGCCGTTGTCGTTCGAGACGATGGTGGCCCCGCGGGAGTACAGATCCCCCAGCACCACGGCCATCTGTTCCGGCGGCAGCTGCACGGTGTCGGGCCAGAATCTCGCCCGCAGCTCACAGAGCTTTTTGGCCGTGACGGTGTCGAACTCGGCCTGGCTCCACAGGTTGCGGTCCACCTCGCGGGGCAGGCACCGCAGCGGGAAGGCCCACTGAAAGCCCTTATCCTGCAGCAGCGCCGCCTGCTCGTTCCCGCTGGGCACAACAACCACGAACCCGGCCCCCTTCAGTTTCTGCTGGGTGCACAGATGGTCTACCAGACCTGCCAGGATCAGGCTGCCCTGCCCGGTCAGGCCGTACAGGCAGCAGCCGGGCCGCCCCTGCAGCGAGACCGGCACCGCCATGGCCACGGACTCGATGTGGTCATTTTCCTCCGCTACATAGACATTCTGCTCCCCGGCAAAGCGCTCGATGGCGTTGGCGAGGAACGTTTCGTCCTCCCCATGTTCGCGCTGCCACAGCGCCAGGATCTCCGCCCGGTCGGACGGCTGCATCAAACGGTACATAAAAACACCTACCTCCTACGCATAGGTATCCCTGCGCCTGCCCGGCACAGGTCGATTGTGCGTTATTCCGCAAGGGCCGCGTCCACCCGCCGGCGGACCTCCTGCCCGATCTCTTCAATGCTGCGCATCCCGTCCCCGCAGGTGCAAGGCACGGTCTGCCAGCCCAGATGCGCGGCGCAGAACTCAGCCGCTCTGCGGCTGCGGGCCAGATACTCCACATCCTTTTCGTGGACGTCCTTTTTGCTCTCGTCGCCGTGGTAGCGCTGGGTCATCAGCTTCTGGCTCACGGCAGGGTCCACCTGTAAATAGATCACGCAGTCCGGTGCGGGCAGCCCCAGCAGATGGAACTCGTAATCGAACAGCCAGTGCAGAAACTGCTCCCATTCTTCCGGCGGCAGCTTCGAGCACTGATGCACCGCATTGGAGGTGGTGTACCGGTCGGCGATGAGGATGCCGCCCTCTTCGTAGAATCTCCCCCAGTCGGCTTTGTAGCCCGCATAGCGGTCCACCGCATAAAAGCTCGATGCTGCGTATGCGTTCACGTCGTCGGGTCTCGCGCCGAACTGCCCGGCCAGATACATCCGGACCAGCGCGCTCGAATCGCTGGCATAGTTCGGGAAGGTGATCTCCCGCACCGGCCTGCCCTCGGCGGCCAGTGCTGCGGCCAGACGCTTGGCCTGGGTGGCCTTGCCGCTGCCGTCCAGCCCTTCCAGCACGATGAGTTTACCGTGGCTCATACGGGTTCCCCCTTCAAAGCGGCATACTGCGCCCGCACCTCGGCGATCTTGCCGCAGCACATCCTGCCCTCCGGGCAGGGGCCGGAAACACACGCCGGGCCAGCCGTGCGGAAGAGATGGGGTGCCACCGGGTAGACCAGCCGCAGCATCTCTTCGGCCAGCGCCCGGATCTCCCACTGGGCGCGGCTGCAGCACCGCAGATGGAAGAAGTTCTGTAGGCTGCGGGCGTTCATGGTGACGACCATCTTGGTCTCGCAGGCATTGGGCAGCACAAATCGAGCGTCCTCGTTGGCCTGCTTGGAAGCCTTGGCGCGGGCCTGTTTTTCGGGCATTCCCTCTGCCATCAGGCGGGCGGTGTGGCCCTCCTCCAGCTTTTTCACGAGGTCGAGGTAGCGCGCCGCGTCCTCGTTCATGCTGGCGATAAAGGCTTCCTTCGCTTCGGGGATGGCCTCGATCTCCGGCGGGATGACATAACGGAAGTCGTCCAGCCGGACGTAGCGCTGGCTCTGCACACTGAACGATGCGATGCGGTGGCGGGTGATCTGGGCCAGCAGCGTGCGGCTGACGCCCTCGATGCCAAAGGTGAAACTGGCATGTTCTATGGGGCTGGCGTGGCCAAGGTCGCTGAGCATGGTCAGGAAGCTGGCCGTCTTCTCCTCGGTCAGGCCGTCCAGCAGGTCGGTGATGTGGGCGTCGGAATAGCAGAGCTTCGCCGCCGCAGCCACCACCTTTTCCGGCTCCGGCGTATGCGCGATCAATCGGACTGTCATCATCTGTCATTCCTCCGTTATTTTTGTCAGCGGCGCAAAGTTTGCCATGGTCTTCTTCACGCCGACCTTTTCAAAGTTGATCTCTACGATCTGGTCGCCTGCGGCAGGCTTGACCTTGAGCACCTTGCCGCGGCCAAACACTTTATGCTCCACGATATCCCCCGGCTCGTAGTGTTTCGGGGTGCTGGCGGCAGGCTTTGGCGCCGGTGCCCCGGTGAACTGCACCGGTTTCGCCGGAGCCTTGGGGGCTGCGGCGCGGCCATAACCGGAGCCAAAACCGCCCGAACGGCTGCGGCTGTCCGCGCTGGCCGACCCGGACGCGCCCCGCCCGGCATAGTCAGACCCAAAGCCCCGGCTGCCGCCGTTGTACTCCGCATTCAGGTAGCCGGATCGGCTGCCGGAACTGGAACTGGAACCGCCGGAACGGCTGCGGCCCCAGCCGGAGGCACCGGAGTAGCCCGATGCGCCGCCCGGCACGGTATCGCTGTAAGTCGAGCCCCAGCCGCCCAGCTGAGAGCGGCGCTCCAGCGCCGGGCTGCGGGTCTCCTCGATGTACTCCGGCTCGATCTCGCGCAAAAAGCGGCTGGGCTCGTTGCGCTGGGTGCGGCCATAGAGCATCCGAGTCACGCTGTTGGAGATGTAAAGATCCTTTTTGGCGCGGGTGATGCCGACATAGGCCAGGCGGCGTTCCTCTTCGAGGTCTGCCTCGGAGTATTTGCTCATCTCGCTGGGGAAGACGCCCTCCTCCATGCCGATGAGGAACACATACGGAAATTCCAACCCCTTGGCCGAGTGGATGGTCATCAGGACCACCTGGTCGCTGCTTTCGTTGTAGCTGTCGATGTCGCTGATGAGGGCGATGTCTTCGAGGTAGCCTTCCAGCGTGGCTTCCTCGCCGTGCTGGTCGCAGTAGTTTTTCACGTTATTGACCAGCTGGCCCAGGTTCTGCAGCCGGTCGGCGGCGTCCTCGTGGCCCTTGGCGATCTCCTGTTCGAGCATGGCCTTGTACCCGCTCAGCTCAATGACGTCGGACGCAAATTCATCCAGCGTCCGTGTTTCCAGCGACTCCTGCAATTTCTCGTAGATCTGCCAGAATTTCAGGATCGGCATGATGGAGCGGGCCAGCCGCGCGTACTGGTCGGCATGGCTGATGATCTCCAGCATACTCGTGTTCTCCTGCGCGGCGAGGTCTGCGATGACCTCGATGGTCGTGTTGCCGATCTTCCGCGCCGGTTCGTTGATGATGCGGCGCAGACGGACATCGTCGCGGGCATTGGCCACGATGGACATATAGGAGTGGATGTCCTTGACCTCTTTGCGGTCGTTGAAGCGCTGGCCGCCCACGATCTTGTGCGGGATGCCGGCGCGGGTAAAGTAGCTTTCGATGGGGGCCGACTGCGCGTTCATCCGGTAAAGCACCGCGTGGTCTGCCAGATGCCCGCCCTCTTTGAGGTGCTGACCGATGACATCCGCGATGTGCATGGCCTCATCCTGCTCGTTCTCCGCCGTGTAGACCTGCACCTTGTCGCCCTCACCGTTCTTCGTCCAGAGGGTCTTGCCCTTGCGCTCGGTGTTGTGCTGGATGACGCAGTTGGCGGCGTTGAGGATATTGGAGGTCGAGCGGTAATTCTGCTCCAGCCGAATGGTCTTTGTGCCGGGATAGATGCGCTCGAAGTTGAGGATGTTCTCGATGGTGGCACCGCGGAACCGGTAGATGCTCTGGTCATCGTCGCCGACGACGCAGATGTTCTTTTCCGGCCCGGTGAGCAGGCTGACCAGGCGGAACTGTGCCACGCTGGTGTCCTGGTATTCGTCCACGAGCAGATAGCGGTATTTGTTCTGGTAGAACTGCCGCACCTCCTCATGCCCGGCCAGCAGCTGGACGGTCTGGTAGATGAGGTCATCGAAATCGAACGCACCGGCGTCCTTCAGCTTCTTTTCGTAGGCCGCATAGACCTTGGCCGCCAGCGCCCCTTTCGTATCCCGCGCCGGGGTGCGCAGGGCCTCTTCGGGGCTGACGAGCTGGTCTTTCCAGCGGCTCATCTGGTTGATGGCGCTCTTGACCGGAAAGAATTTGTCGTCGATGCTCAGCTCTTTGTACACGCTTTTCATCACGCGCTGGGCGTCGTCGGTATCATAGATGGTAAAGCTGCGGGGGTAGCCGATCTCCTCGGCCCAGCGGCGCAGGATGCGCACACAGGCCGAGTGGAAGGTGGAGGCGAACACCTCGTCACCCTCTTCGCCGCCCAGCATGTTCCGCAGGCGCTCCTTCAGCTCCCCTGCTGCCTTGTTCGTAAAGGTGATCGCCATCACGTTCCAGCTGCGCACCGCATCCTTGCGGAGCATCCCGTCCAGCCAGGAAGGGGCATCGGTGTTCGTCATGATAGCCATCCGCAGCGCCTTGACGTCGTCCTCGGTCACTTCGCGGGGCACCCACTGGGAGCCGTGCGACGCACCAAAGCGGATGAGGTTCGCGATGCGGTTGACCAGCACGGTCGTCTTGCCGCTTCCGGCGCCTGCCAGGATCAGCAGCGGGCCGTTGGTGGCAAACACAGCCTCCCGCTGCATCGCGTTCAGGCGGCCGAACTGTTTTTCAATGTAGGTATCGCGCAGCGCGCAAAATTCCTGCCTGAGATCAATTGCCATTGTTTCACCTGTTCTTTAAGCTATTTTCCATGAATCACTAAGGTATAGTATATCACATTTCATCCCTATTGCACAGAGTTTCCCGCACAAAAAACCGCCCATCTGCGGCGCAGTGCCGACAGATGGGCGGTTTGGGATCTTCAATTTGCCAAAACAGGGCTTAGCCGAAGATGTTGATCAGAATACCAGCAGCAACGGCGGAACCGATCACGCCAGCGACGTTGGGGCCCATGGCGTGCATCAGCAGGAAGTTGGAGGGGTTCTCGCTCTGGCCGACCTTCTGAGAAACGCGGGCCGCCATCGGAACAGCGGAAACGCCTGCGGAACCGATCAGGGGGTTGACCTGGCCGCCGGTCAGTGCATACATGACCTTGCCGCACAGAACACCGGCTGCGGTGCCGAAGGAGAATGCGATCAGACCCAGCACGATGATGAACAAGGTGCGGGTGTTCAGGAAGGTGTTGGCAGAGGTGGTGCAGCCAACGGACAGCGCCAGGAAGATGGTGATGATGTTCATCAGCTCATTGCCGGCGGTCTTCTGGATACGGTCCACAACACCGGACTCCTTCATCAGGTTGCCCAGCATCAGCATACCGACCAGAACGGCGGCATCCGGAACGATCAGGGAAACGATGATGGTGACCATGATGGGGAAGACGATCCTCTCGGTCTTGGTCACGGTGCGCAGCTGCTTCATCACGACGGTACGCTCTTTCTTGGTGGTCAGAGCCTTCATGATGGGCGGCTGGATGACAGGCACCAGCGCCATGTAGCTGTATGCTGCCACGGCGATGCTGCCCAGCAGCTCCGGTGCCAGACGGGAGGTGACGAAGATCGCGGTCGGGCCGTCTGCACCGCCGATGATGGCGATGGCAGCAGACTGCTTCTGGGTGAAGTCCACCAGGCCGGTGGCTGCCAGCAGGCGGGCACCCATGTAGGTGCCGAAGATGCCGAACTGGGCTGCAGCGCCCAGCAGCAGGCTCTTAGGGTTGGAGATCAGGGGTGCGAAGTCGGTCATGGTGCCGATGCCCAGGAAGATCAGCGGCGGGTAGATGCCCAGCTTGACGCCCATGTAGAGCATATCGGCCAGGCCGCCGTTGTTCAGGATCTCGATCCACATCGGGTGCTCGAGGCCGTCACCGACGAAATACTGCATGTGGATCACGCCGCTGCCGGGCAGGTTTGCCAGGATCATGCCAAATGCCATGGGCAGCAGGATCAGGGGCTCAAACTCTTTGACAATGGCCAGGTAGAGCAAAAAGCAGCCCACGCAGATCATCACCGCGTACAGCCAGCCGCCCGGCTCGCCGAACCGCGCGAAACCGGAGCTCTGGAAAATACCGACCAGAGTACTGATAAACTGTGTCATATTTTTCCTCCCGTGTTAAAAAGGTGCGGTGGTGTCGTTGACACCAGCCTTGCCCCAGCCGTTTTTGCCGCGGCGCACTGCCTTGAGCACATACTTGCCGTTGCCCATCGAGTAGATGGCAGCCATGATGGCGGCCACAACATCGGCGGGGATGCCCTGCTCCACCTGGGGTGCAGCAGGAGCCTGTGCGGCAACGGGCTTTGCGGCGGGCGCTGCAGGCTTTGCAGCTGCCTTGGGAGCGGCCTTGGCTGCAGCCTTTTTGCCATTCATGGCGTCAAAGATCTTGCCCTCCAGCGTGATGATGGCCATTAGCAGCACGAGGATCGCGAACACCAGAACGATACCGGTGATAGTCACGACCACATCAAAACCTAAATCCATGGTCTTCCTCCTATTTTGTTTGTATTTTTGCCCTCCGGAGCCAACCGGATCACAAAAGCGATTTGAAATTATTATACATTATTTTCCGGGCCGATTCAACAACTATGAACAAAAATCATGCTCAATATTAAGGGTTTGTTAAGATTTTGTCCAATCTCAGCGGCTCTCAGCGGCGGCCGATCCGGGGCGTTGCATCGGTAAAACCGGTCTCCAGCTTATCGCCGATGCCAAGGCTCATGGCCGTGCCCAGTGCCACGCAGTTGACGGGGTCGGGCGAGACGGTCACTTCCACTTTCAGCTCCTGGCTCAGGTACTCGGTCAGGCCGTGCAGCTGGGCACCGCCGCCCGTCAGCACCACACCGTTGCGGTAGATATCACCGGCCAGCTCGGGCGGGGTCTTCTCCAGCACCTGATGGGCTGCTGTGCCGATCTGCTCGCTCAGCATCATGACCGGCTCGTACAGGTCGCTGGTGGAAACGTTGACACGGACGGGCAGGCCAGTGAGCAGGCTGCGGCCCTTGACCTCCATCGTCTCGTTGAAATCCGCTTTCTGAGGGCAGCAGGCCACATGCTTTTTCAGTTCCTCAGCCGTGCGCTGGCCAATGGCAATGCTGAACTTGCTGCGGACATGCTTCAGGATCTCGTCGTCGTAGTGGTTGCCCGCCACCCGGACACTGGTGGCCTTGACCTTGCCGCCCAGCGACAGCACCGCGATATCCGTGGTCCCTCCGCCGATATCAATGATCATCCGGCCATCGGGCACGGTAATGTCGATGCCGGAGCCGAGGGCCGCGGCAATGGGCTCATCAATGAGGTAGACCTGCCGGGCACCGGCGGCCACGACCGCCTCCACCACGGCGTCGCTCTCAATGCCGGTGATGGCCGCCGGCACGCAGACCGCCACCCGGGGCTTGACCATGTGGGAGCTGTACACCTGATTGACGAAGCGGCAGATGAGCTCACGGGTCATGGTGTGGTCACTGATGACGCCGTCTTTCAGCGGGAAAATCGCGGAAATATAGTTGGGCGTGCGGCCCACCATAGCCAGTGCCTTGTCGCCCACCTCCAACACGGAGTTCTTGCGGGTATCCACGGCCACCACGCTGGGCTGGTTGAGCACAACGCCCTGCCCTGCCTGCGCAATGATGATGGTGGTAGTACCAAGGTCAATGCCGATATCTGTCTGTGCCATAATCCAAAAGTCCTTTCTCTCGTCCCCAAAAATCCTTTTTCTGTATCAAAACGCCCTCGCGGGCCGGGAAATCAAATCATCTTATAGTATAACATAGTGCTTACGCTTTTTCCACTGTAACTTGCTCTGGCGGCAGGGCTTCTTCCAACAGTTTGGCAAGGCCGCTGTACCGCAGGTTCTGGCGCACATTGCTCATCATCCGGTTGACGACATCCCGCCGCCCGGCCACGATGCACAATTTGCGGGCGCGGGTAACACCGGTGTAGAACAGGTTGCGGTAACACAGCCTTGGCGGCACCTGCGCCACCGGCAGGATGACAGCCGGGAACTCACTGCCCTGGCTCTTGTGCACCGTGATCGCGTAGGCGATCTCCAGCTCATTGAGGTTCTCCGCCGGGTAGACCAGACGGCGGTCATCCATCCGAACCACCATCGAGCGGTCACGGGTGTTGATGGATTCCACAATGCCGATGTCGCCATTGTAGGCACCCACACCCTGTTCCCCGCCGACTCTCTGCCAGACGATCTCATAATTGTTGCGCACCTGCATCACTTTGTCCCCTACCCGGAATATCCGAGCCGCGCTCTGCAGCTGGGGCTTTCCTTTCCGGGCCGGGTTGAGCAGGTTCTGCAGCTCCACATTCAGCGCCTGGGTGCCGGTGGAGCCCAGCTTGGTAGGGCAGAGCACCTGGATATCCCGGATGGGGTCAAACCCGTAGCTGCGGGGCAGCCGGGTGGTGACCAGATCACACACCAGCTTCTGGGCGGCATCGCCGTCCGCCTCCAGAAAGAAGAAATCGTCCGTCTTGCCGCCCTTTTGGAGCGGCTCGTTGGAGATGATGTGGTGGGCGTTCTCCACAATGAGGCTCCGCCTGGCCTGCCGGAAGATCTCGTTCAGGCAGACGGTGGGCACCAGCCCGGAGCGGACCACCTCCCCCAGAATGTTGCCCGGGCCCACGCTGGGCAGCTGGTCGGCGTCGCCCACCATGATGACGCGGCAGCTGTACCGCAGCGCCGCAATGAGAGCCTGGAACAGCTTGACATCCACCATGCTCATCTCATCCAGAATGACCACGTCACACTTGAGGAGGTTTTTATCGTTGTGGATAAAGCTGACCACGCCGCCTGTGTAGTCCACCTCCAGCAGGCGGTGGATGGTGGAAGCCTTGCGGCCCGTCAGCTCACTCAGCCGCTTGGCGGCACGGCCGGTAGGGGCGCAGAGGGCCACCCGCTCGGCCTGATTTTCCAGCAACTGCAAAATAGCGTTCACGGTGGTGGTCTTGCCGGTGCCGGGGCCGCCTGTCAGCACCAGACAGTTTTCGGTCATGGCCTTGCGGATGGCCTCTTTCTGGAGCGGTGCATAGGAAAAGCCCTGTGTCAGCTCCAAAATCTGGATGTTTTTATCCAGATCACGGGCGGTATTCTTCCCCCGCCGGGTCAGCATGGCCAGCCGGTCGGCAATGTCCTGCTCGGCGTCCAGCAGGTCTGGCAGGTAGATATAGGGCACGCCCTCGTACAGTTTCACCCGCAGCTCTTCGGTCTGCAAGCAGCGGTCCAGAGCAGACGCCAGCTTTTCCGGCGGCTGGTGGATGAAATTGGAGGCAGTGTCCAGCAGCTGGCTCCGAGGCAGGCAGGTATGGCCGTTGCCCGCGTTGTGGCGCAGGGTGCGCAGGAGGGCCGCTTCCAGCCGCTGGGCGCAGTCCCCTGCCATGTGGTAATACTGAGCAATGCTGTCCGCATGGCGAAAATCCAGCTGCAGCGGCTCCCCGCAGAGCAGATAGGGATTCTGGGCAATGGCGTTCATGGCACCGGGGCCAAAGGTGCGGAAGACCTCCATAGCCCGCCGGGGGCTGATCTCAAACTGAGCCAGATAGGCGATGAGCTCCCGCATCCCGAACATCCGCTTGAACTCCTGCTGGATGCGGTCGGCCTTATCCGCCGAGATGCCTGGGATCGTGGTGAGCTGGGCCGGGTCATTGGCGATGATCTCCAGCGCCTGGGCACCGAATTTATCAATGATCTTGTCCGCCGTCCGGGCACCGATATAAGGCAGTGAGCGGCTGGCCAGGAACGCGTACACGGCTTCCAGATCCTTGGGCATGTCCGTCTCGCACTCCTGCGCATGGAACTGGCGGCCATAGGTGGCATGGTTCTCATATTTGCCCCGGCAGATGACCGTCTCGCCCGCGTGCAGCTCACCTACCACGCCGCAGACCACGGTCATGACACCGCCGCCGGATACCTCGAACACCGTATAGCCGTTGTCCGAGTTTTCATAAATGATGTCCTCCACGGTGCCTTCCAGTTGTTCCAGCTCCTGCTCCATTGGCTCACCTCCCTGTTTCTGGCATAATTATTTATAGTATAACGTTTTTGAGGCGATTTGTAAATCCGGCACAGCAAAAAGCCGCTCACCCCGGAGGATGAACGGCTTGATTTTATGGTTTACAGACTGTTCCGCACTGCGTGTCCCTGCTGATTTTCTTTTTCATTCATCAGCTTTTTGCGCACCACAAAGTACGCCGGGATGAGGAAAAAGCAGGCAAAGAACCAGGCCACCGGGCTGGCGATGCAGGCAGCAAAGTAGCCCCACAGCGGCACAAAGAAGAAGCCCACCATGGCACGGGCCACCATCTCAGCAACGCCCGCAAACATGGCAAGACCCGAATAACCCAGGCCCTGGATGGTGTAGCGGTAGATGATGAGCACCGCCAGCGGGATGTAGAAGACGCTGTTCCAGAAGATGAAGCTCTGGGCGTTTGCCATGATCTCCACCTCGCCGGCGTCCAGGAAGAGGCCAATGAGCAGCTTATCCGCAAAGCGGAGGATGATAAAGGAAGCAATGCTGTACACACAGCCGATGCCCAGCGCCGTGTTGACGCCGCGGTTCACTCGCTTGAGGTCGTGGGCACCCAGGTTCTGGCTGACATAGGTGGTCATGGCCGTGCCGATGCTCTCCAGCGGGACAGCCAGGAACTGTGCGGCCTTGCCGCCGGCCGTCTGGGCGGCCACGATATCACTGCCCAGACCGTTGACGGCACCCTGCAGCACCACGCTGCCAATGGCCGTAATGCTGCACTGCAGGCCCATGGGGATGCCCATATTGCAGAGCTTGAGGCAGTGATCACGGCTGAGTTTTCCCTCTTCTTTGGACCAGCGCAGCTCATGGTAATGCCGGGCAATGTACCACAGGCTGCCAAAGCCTGCCACGGCCTGGCTGAACACCGTGGCAAACGAAGCGCCGAACACGCCCATTTTGAAGACGATGATGCAGAGCAGGTCGAGGACGATGTTCAGAAAGCTTGCCACCAGCAAAAAATACAGCGGACGCTTGCTGTCGCCCAGAGCGCGCATGAGAGCGCTGGTAACATTATAAAGCAGGGTGAACGGGATGCCCCAGAAGATGGTGCGGATGTAGATGTCCGCCAGGTCGATGATATTGGCCGGGGTATTCGTCCAGACCAGGATGGGCCGGGTGAGCGCCACGGTCACGATGGTGAGCACCACCGCAAAGACGATGCTCAGCCAGACCGTGTTGGCCGTGTAACGGCGCATCTGGCTGTAATCTTTCGCGCCAAACGTCCAGGAGATGGGGATGGAGAAGCCGCAGGCGATGCCATTGACAAAGCCCAGCACCAGATAGTTCAGGCCGCCCACGCTGCCCACCGCCGCCAGCGCTTCCACGCCAACAAAGCGGCCGACAATGATGGTATCGGCCAGGTTGTAAAACTGCTGGAACAGGCTGCCCAGCATCAGCGGCACTGCAAAGGCAAGGATCAGCTTGAGCGGGCTGCCCTGCGTCATATCTTTTGTCATACCATAGCCCCTCCCATGGGCGGTTTTCTTTGCTAAATTTTTGCCGATAAAAACGCCCTGCCGCAGAAAAAGGGCAGGACGTCTCGGTTTCCATGAGTGGTATTATAATCAGGGGGCCATTTTTTTGCAAGAGGTTTTGCAAAGATTCCCCGGTACAACATTCACAGTCTGCCGCACAAAAAACTGTTGATTCTGCTCAAGAGATTTTCCCGCATTCTGAAAATCCCGCTTTCAGGCATTCCCAGCCAGCAGATGCAGCTCCCGTTCCAGCTGCCAGCGCAGCCGGGAGGGCAGCACCTCCCCTGCCGCGTGCAGGGCGATGGTATCGCCGGAAGCTGCTGTTTCCGGCTCCACGGGGAGGGTCACAACCGCCTCGGCACCGCCGCCGGAGCCGGCTTCCAGCGCAAAGCCCCAGCCCGCGCGGCGGCAGACCGCCCGGCAGATCTTCAGGCCAGCGCCCGCACCGCCCAGGAAACGGCGGCGGTTCTCCTGCCAGTTGGCCGGGCCTGGCAGGCCGCAGCCATGGTCCGTGACCGTCAGCTGCCAGGCGTCCTCTGCCCGGCACAGACGCAGAACGATCTTTCCGCCCGGGGCAGAAGCCCGCAGCGCATTGGAGAGCAGATGGAAGACCATCAGCTCGGCTTCTTCCGGACTGCCCAAAACCGGGCAGGTGTCCGGCTCGCAGGATACGGTCAGGTGTACTTTTGCCTGCCGGGCCATTTCCTCCCGCAGGGACGCTGCCTGCCGCAGAACACTGCACAAATCAAAACCGCGGCGGGACGGCACCGGGTCCTCTTCCAGCGCCATCAGGTCCATCATCTCGCTCAGGGTGCGCTCCAGCCGGGCGGTCTGCAGCTCCATATCGGCCAGCGCCTGCCGGGTGGGCGCGTCGCCGCTCTCCCGCAGGTGCATCTGCAGATATTCCCGGTTCTGGTCCACGAGCCCAATCGCATGAAAGCAGACAGACTCAAACTCCCTGCGCGGGAACTCCATGCTCTCCGGCTGCTCTTGTGGTGTCTGGCGCATCCCATCGCCTCCTGCCTTTGTGTCAGTATTCGTATTCCTGGCTGATTTGTGCCCGCAGGGTGTAGATCAGCTTGCCTGCGGTCACTTTCTGCCCTGCCAGATGCGTTTTCTCCTTGAATGCTTTCCACGCGGGCATCTGCCGCGTTTCCAGCGCGTCGATCAAACGTCGCAGGCCGCTGTCCACCGCCGCGACGGTCACATTGTGGTGCTCGGCCACCACCTGCAGGATCTCCTTGCGGATGGCCAGCTTGCCTTTGGACTGGCTGGCAATGAGCACCGCCTCGGTGAGGTAATCACAGTTGCTGTCCGGCTGGATGATGCCCCACTCCAGATACATCCGGCCAAAGCGCTGCTCCAGCGTTCCAGACTCCTGCCCGGCCGCCGTCAGCAAACTTGCCAGCAGCTCTTTCAGGCTGCTCTGGCGGATGAGGTAGCAGGGGCCGTCCGGCGAGAGGCTGGACACAGCGGTTCTTTCCCGCCGGGCATTGTCCTGCAGCAGGAGCAGCGGCTTTTGCGGCAGGCGGCTCATCCGCTCCAGAAATTCCCGGCTGTCCATATCTTCCAGCGGGCCGCCCAGTACCACGACCTCCGTGTTCCGGCCCTGTTTCAGGCTCTGCAGCAGTTCTTCGCCGCTGCGGTACTCGCTGCACAGGATCTCCGCACTCTGCTCCGCGATATACTGGTGCCACACCCGCAGCTGATGTACATCATAGCTGGCCAGTGCAACGCGCAGCCCGGTGTTCTTCCGCTCACTGCTCACCCGCCGCGCCTCCCTCCGGCCGCCAAAAATACCGCGTCGCTGCCGTTTTTGTTGTTCTCATATTCCATTCCTCCCTGCTTGCGGTTTGCGTCGAAATGTGTCTCTACATTTTATAATTCTATAAAGCAGGGGGAGAAGATTCAATCCCAAAAAAGCGTCAAAAAGTGTCGAAACTCCGCATTTGTTGACGCATATCGACGCTTTGCGAATCGCAACAATGCAGTTTGGGGCGTGTCCGGTGTTTTCCGTCAGCGGGTATAATGCCCCGCCTCTACACCAAGAATAACATTACCCACCCGCAAAAGCAAGCGCTTCTTCGCAGTTTTCAAACTTTTGTTGTCAAATTTCAGCCGTGCAAAACTTTCCTGTGATAAATCCATGGTTTGTTCACATTCATTTGATAGAATAAGACGGTTATCTTGTTATTTTTCTGTCGGCGCGCGTCCGGCAGACCTCCGGGCAGCCCGGTTTGCAGGGCCGGAAACACGCATCCGGCTCCGGGCCGTTGCCCAGAAAGGCAGGTATATGCTTCAGCTTAAAGAAATCCGCAAGGAATACAAAACAGGCGATTTGGAACAGGTCGCCCTCAACGATGTCAGCCTGAACCTCCGTGACAATGAGTTTGTCGCCATCCTGGGCCCCAGCGGCTCCGGCAAAACCACACTGCTCAACATCATTGGCGGCCTTGACCGCTATGATGGCGGTGACCTGATCATCAACGGCATCTCCACCAAGCAGTACACCGACCGCGACTGGGACTCCTACCGCAACCACACCATTGGTTTCGTGTTCCAGAGCTATAACCTGATCCCCCACCAGACGGTGCTCTCCAACGTGGAGCTGGCACTGACCATCTCTGGCGTGTCCGGGGCCGAGCGCCGCCGCCGGGCCGTGGAAGCCCTCAAACAGGTGGGTCTGGGCGACCAGCTGCACAAGCACCCCACCGAGATGTCCGGCGGCCAGATGCAGCGGGTAGCCATTGCCCGCGCGCTGGTCAACAACCCCGACATCCTGCTGGCAGACGAGCCCACCGGCGCGCTGGACAGCGAGACCAGCCTCCAGGTCATGGAGCTTTTAAAAGAAGTGGCCAAGGACCGGCTGGTGGTCATGGTCACCCACAACCCGGAACTGGCTGAGCAGTACGCCACCCGCATCGTCAAGCTGCGGGATGGTGTCATCATCTCGGACACCCAGCCCTACGCCCCGGACGATGCCCAACTGGCCCCGCCCGTCTACAAGAACATGGGCCGGGCCTCCATGTCGCTCTGGACCTCGCTGGCTCTCAGCTTCAACAACCTGCGCACCAAGAAAGCCCGCACCCTGCTCACTGCCTTTGCAGGGTCCATCGGCATCATTGGCATTGCGCTTATCATTTCCCTGTCCCAGGGTGTCAACGATTACATCGACGATATGGAGCGCTCCACCCTGAGCGAGTACCCGCTGCAAATTCTGAGCAGCGGCATGGACATCACCTCCCTGCTCTCGTCCAGCAACGCGTTCACCACCCTGACGGGCACCCAGTACGCCTCCATGACCGTAGCCGAAGAGGGCAAGATCCCGGTCAAGCAGCTTGTGACCAAGATGGTGTCCGGCATCAGTTCCAACGACCTGACCTCTCTCAAAAAATATCTCGAGGGCGACGAGTGCACCATCCGGGACGACGCCACTTCCATTGAGTATTCCTATAATGTGTCACCCCAAATTTACCGGCAGGACGCGGACGGCAGCATCCGCAAAGTGAACCCGGATTCCACGCTCTCGGCACTGGGCATCAGCTCTTCGTCCTCCACCAACAGCCTCATGTCCAGCATGATGGACACCAGCGTCTTCTACCAGCTGCCCGAGAACAGTGATCTCTACAGCTCCCAGTACGATGTCAAAGTAGGCCGCTGGCCCGAGACCGCCAACGAGTGCGTGGCGGTGCTGGGCAAGGACGGAAGTATCATTGACTATGTGCTTTACGCCATGGGCCTGCGGGACAGCGCCGAGCTGGACAAGATGATCCAGCAGTTTGCGCAGAACCAGAACGTCGATCTGCCGCAGGATTTCCGCACCTATTCCTACGAGGATTTCCTGGGCCTGAATTTCAAGGTGGTGCGCGGCGCGGACTGCTACGAGTACGATGAGACGTACAACATCTGGAAAGACAAATCCGAGGACAGCGATTATATGAAGCAGCTGGTGGCAGGCGGCGAAGACCTGACCATCGTGGGCATCGTTCAGCCCAAGGCGGATGCTTCCGCCGCCATGCTCTCCTCCGGCATCGCCTACCCTGCTGCCCTGACGCAGCATGTCATCGAGGAGGCCAAGACCAGCGCCATCGTTCAGCAGCAGATGGCCGACCCCACCACCAATGTGCTGACCGGGGAACCCTTTGGCGATTCCAAGGGTCTGGTCAATTCGCTGGACCTTTCCACGATCTTCTCTGTGGATACCGACGCCCTCAAACACGCGTTCTCCATTGATTCCAGCGCCCTGAACTTTGATCTGGACAGTGCTTTTGACCTGAGCGGCGGGGCGTTCGACCTCTCCTCTCTCATAGACGCATCCAATTTCAAGCTTGATCTGGACGCTCTGGCCGACAGCCTGGGCGGGATGGAGAACCTGCCGGACATTGACCTGAGCGAGGCCTTTGCCGGGCTGGACCTCTCCATCTCCCCGGACGCCCTGCAGGCCTTTGTGCAGAAAGTGTTCAAGGGATACAAAAACTATATCATCGGCAACGGCATCCTCAACTTTAAAAAGTGGAGTTTTTCCGCCTACCTGAAATCGGAGCAGTTCCAGCAGCTGCTGACCGAATCCCTGCCGGATCTGGTGGACACCGACGCCATTCAGGGCCAGCTGACCGAGGCCGTTTCCGGCGTGCTGAAGACTGTACTGGAAAGCTACTCCGACCAGATCACCGACGCACTCCAGACGCAGATCTCTGCCGCACTGGAGTCCTCCATCCAGTCCGCCATGGGCCCGCTGATGCAGTCGTTCCAGCAGAACCTGCAAACGATGCTGGAAAAGAATCTGGCCCAGCTTGGCAGCCAGATGGAAAACGCCATCAAGATCGACACCAAGACGTTCCAGAGTGCCATCCAGCTCAACATGAGCACCGACGACCTCACGGAGCTGATGAAATCCACGCTGCGCTCTTCCAAATCCAGTTATGAGGGCAACCTCTCCGCCTTTGGCTATGCAGACCTTGCCTCCCCGAGCCAGATCAAAATTTACCCCCACGATTTTGACAGCAAGGCCGTGATCCTGGAAAAGCTGGACGCCTACAACGCCTCCATGGAAGCACAGGGTCTGGAAGACAATACCATCCGCTACACCGACCTGGTGGGCACCCTGATGACCTCCGTGACGGAGATCATCAATATGATCAGCAGTATGCTGGTGGCATTCGTCTCCATCTCGCTGGTGGTCTCCTCCATCATGATCGGCGTCATCACCTATATCAGCGTGCTGGAGCGCCGGAAAGAGATCGGCATTCTGCGCGCCATTGGCGCTTCCAAGATGAACGTTTCCGAGGTGTTCAACGCCGAGACCTTTATCATCGGCCTGTGCTCGGGCGTCATGGGCATCGTGCTGAGCGAGATCCTGCTCATCCCGGGCAACATGCTCATCCGGCAGGTCTCGGGCAGCGACACCCTGACGGCCATCCTGCCGCTGGACGCCGCCGCGTTTCTCATTGTGCTGGCCACCCTCCTCACCATTCTGGCGGGCCTCATCCCGGCCATGGGTGCCGCCAAGAGCAACCCGGTCAAGGCCCTGCGGTCGGAATAAAACCGCTCTTCCCGATACGCGCAAAACCCCGGACAACAGGCAAACGCTTGCTGTCCGGGGTTTTCTTGTGTCGGAACTTTATCGCTCCACAGTTGTAGAAAGGGTGGTGCTCCAACGCTTGCCGGGTGCCAGGCAGACGGCTGCTGCCCGCTCGTTCCACTCCTGGGGATCGTTTTCTGCACTGGGCAGGGAGTGCCACGGTTCAATGCAGACAAAGCGGACGGGTTTTGCCAGGGCACTCCAGATCAGTTTGTACGGGAAGCCCTCCACATTGCAGACGATGTGCCGCCCGGTATCTTTTTCATAGATCCCCAGCGTTTTGGTGCGCAGACCTGCCATGCAGAAGCTGTCGTTGGAGAACAACTCATCTGTCAGCTGGATCTTTTCAGCATTCTTCCACTTGTAATAGCACCGCCCGCTGAGCAGACCATGGGGCCGCGCATCGATGATCACGGGGCTCTCCGGCTGGTCGAACCGGAATTCATAGTCCTCTGTGGTATGGCAATCGTCAAATGGGATGTTGAATGCCGGGTGGAAGCCGATGCCAAAGCGCAGTTCCTCCTGCCCAGGGTTTTCCACCGTCAGAGTATGATGGATGGTCTTGCCCTCCAGCCGGAACATGCTGGTCAGAACAAACTCAAACGGGAACCACGTTTCTTTCAACTCCGGGCTGGACCGCAGTTCCATGACGATCTCGTGCTCATCCACCCGCACCAATGTGTGCTCCACATCCCGGGCAAAGCCCTGCTTGACCACATGATAGGTTTTGCCCTTGTGAGAGTAGGAGCTCTGGGGCAGTTCCCCCGTCCAGGGGAAGAGGATGGGCGCGTGACGGGGCCAGACCTCCGGGTCAGCCTGCCAGAGCACTTCCTCCCCGGCTGCGTTTTTCAGGCTGACAGCTTCTGCACCAAGGGTGTCCACCGTCAGGGTAAAGAATTCGTTCCGAAGCACTGCCTGCATGGGAAACGCCTCCTTTTACATGGTCTTCTCGTACAGCTTGATGATGTCTTTCACCGTGCTCTGGCGGGGGTTGGCGGGAATGTTGCCGCTCTTCATGGCGTCCTCGGCCATGGCGGGGATCTTATCCGCCGTCACGCCCACTTCCGACAGGGTAGCCGGGATGCCCAGTTGTTCGTTCAGATGGCGCAGCTCCTCCACCAGCATATCCGGGGTAAAGTTTTCGATGGGGCCATTGCCCTCCCGGATGTAGTTGTAGATGACCTCATAGCGGCCATGGTCGGCCAGAGCGTTGTACTCCACCACATTGGGCAGCAGGATGGAGTTTGCCACACCGTGGGGCACGTTGAAGTAGGCGCTCACCGGGTGGCTCATGGCGTGGACATTGCCCAGACGGGCCCAGGCAAAGGAGATGCCCGCAAAGTTGGAGCCCAGCATCATGGCACAGGCTGCCTCTTCATCCTGGCGATTGGCCACAAAGCGGCGCAGGTTGCCGCCAATGAGCTCCATGGCCTTTTCCGCCATGGCATCGGAAAACGGGGTGGCGTTGCGGGAAACATAAGCTTCCATGGCGTGGATGAGGGCATCCACACCGCAGGAAGCGGCGATGGAAGCCGGGGCCGTCATGATGAGCTCCGGGTCCAGCACGGCGTACTTGGGCAGGATCTCATAGCTGAAGACCGAGAGCTTGTAGTTGCGCTCCGTGTCCGTGATAACGGCAGAGGCGGTCACCTCACTGCCGGTACCTGCCGTGGTGGGAATGGCGATCATGGGCACGATGGGGCCGGGTACCTTGTGGTTGCCCTCGTAATCGGTGATCTTGCCGCCATAGTTGACCAGCACACCCACGGCTTTGCCCACATCCATGGAGCTGCCGCCGCCCAGGGCCACGATGCTGGTAGCACCACACTCCTTGTACAGGGCTGTTGCCTCATTGACCACAGCCACGGTGGGGTTGGGCACCACGTCCAGATAACTGGTGCACTTGAGGCCGGCCGCCTCAATGATATCCTGTACTTTTTTGACGACACCGATCTTTTCCAGCCCGCGGTCCGACACCAGCAGGATGTTGTCCGAGTGGTTCTCGGCCAGGATCTCCGGCAGCTTTTTCAGGCTGCCCATGCCAAACTGGATGTTCTGCGGAATTTTGAAGTTGAAGTCTTTCATGGCTGCTCTTCCTTTCTATCGTTACCCGTTAAAAATGGAGTTCGGTTCTCTGGATCAGGTCTTTCTGCAGGGGCTTGCCCAGCTCCACAAAGTAGGCACTGTAACCGGCCACGCGGACCAGCATGTCCTTGTAATCCTCGGGCTTTTTCTGGGCGGCCCGCATGGTGGCAGCGCTCATGATGTTGAACTGGACATGCATGGCGCCCTTGTGGATATATTCCTCAATAAAGCTTGCCAGATTGTCCCGGCCCTCAATGCCAGCCACAGCTTCCTGCGGGAAGCGGAGATTCATCAGGGTGCCATTGGTGGCGAGACTGTGATCCACTTTGGTCAGCGAGTTGACGATGGCCGTGGGGCCGTTGATATCGTGGGAGCCAAAATCCGTGTGGACCGGGCCCATATTATCGGAGATGGCCTCCCCTGCCTTGCGGCCGTCCACCGAGGCATTGGTGTTCAGGCCCATAGCGACATTGGCGTTGACGGAGTAGACACCGGGGCTGAAGATGCCGCCGCGCGGCGTCTTGCGGCCTGCAATGTGCTTGCAGTACGTCTCAAACATGAACTTGAACAGCTCGTCGGCGTAATCGTCATCATTGCCGTAGTGGTGCACTTTGGAGCTGTTGACGAGGGCATAGAGCTTTTCGTAGCCTTTCCAGTTGTGCTTGACGGCTTCCAGCAGCTCGGCACCCGTGCAGCGTTTCTCGTCAAAGACCAGCTGCTTGATGGCGGCCAAGGAGTCCGCACAGGTGGCCATGCCGCTGGCCTGGGGACCGATGCCGTTGTACTTGGCACCGCCCTCGGTCAGGTCGTGGCCAGACTCCATGCAGTCCTCAAACAGAGCTGAGACATAGGGCAGCGGTTTGAGGGCACGGTGGGCGTTCTCGATGACGCAGAGGCTGGAGCACATCTGGTTGGTCCAGTACTCAAACTGGGTGTCCACGCTCTGTTTGACTTCCTCAAAACTGGCGTAGCGGTCCAGACTGCCCGTGTCGGGGCCAAGATGCTTGCCCAGCGCGCCGCACTGGCTCCAGCGGGGGCAGTGGGGGCCGCAGTCGATGCAGCGGCCGCCGTTGAGCACCATCTCCATCATCTTGGCGGTGTTGACATAGGCGGCATCGTGCCAGCCATACTCCTTGCCGGGCAGGCTGATCTCCACGCAGCCCACCACGCAGTAATCCCGGGCTTCTTCCAGCGTCATCCCCTTGCGCATCATGCCTTTGATGGCCGGGCCATCGTTGAAGAGCTTGGGGTGGCCATAGCCCGCCCGGATGCACTCCACGGCTTTGACGCGCAGCTCTTCGGGGGTGCCCTCATGCATCCGGACGCAGACCCAGGGGTTCATCATCCGGGTGTGGGCGGAGGCTTCCAGCATCATCATAGTCAGATCGTTGGTAGCGTCGGTGCCGTCCCGTTTCACACCGCCAATGGTCAGGCTCTCGCCGCCAAAGCCGCGGCCGTTGCGCAGGGCCATGCTGCCGCGGTCCTTGAGCTTGGTGGGGTTGTTCAGCTTGACATACTCCACTTCCAGAAGCTCCAGCGCAAACTCCTTGGTGATGCTCTTGTCGGCTTCGTAGTAGGGGTAAAGCCACTGGTCCATCCGGCCATAGGAGATGGAGTGGCCGTTGGACTCCACGCAGATGAGCATGGTGGCAAAGTTGAACAGCTGCAGCGCCTGCCAGAATGTCTTGGGCGTGCCGCCTGCCACGGCATGGCAGTTGACGGCGATCTGCTCCAGCTCTGCTTTCCGCTTGGCGTTCGGCTCTTTGGCGGCCATTTCCTCGGCCAGCACGGCATACCGCTCAATGTACTTCTTCACAGCGCTGTGCATGATGATGACCGCCTGATAGAATTCCCGCTTGGTGCAGAACTCGGGGTCGTGCATATCCAGCGCGGCCAGCTTCTGTTTGGCCTGCTCCAACAGTCCGTCAAAGCCCAGCCGCATCAGGCGGGCGTAATCCACGGCCAGGTGGCCGGTACCCGCATAGTGATAGAGGTTGGTCTGGTAGATCTTCTTGCCCGCCTCGGAGCCCTTGAGCTGGTCATCGTCCAGCCGGACGTTGATGTAATCGTCCAGCGTGCGGCCTTTCCACCAGCTGCACAGGTCTAAAATCTCCTGCTTTTCTTTCTCGTTGCGGATATAGAACTGGTCATGCTCCCGCTCCTCAAAGGGGTGGTTCTGCACCTCGTCCAGGATCCAGTTGACGGAAAACTCCGGGTAGATGGGCGCGGATTTGACGGGCGAAGCGATCTCGCCCACAATGAGGTCATCGTCGTAAATTTCAATGCCGCAGTGCAGCAGCACATTCTCAAAGGCATAGGCCACTTTGAGCTTTTCGGGCAGATGCTCGTGCCGCTGATAGCTCTCGGTGACGAGGCGCAGGCGCTCTACATCCACATCATAACCACGGTCCAGAAAAGTCTGGCGCAGCTTGTTGATGCGGGGGTAGGGCGACCAGTCCTCGTGGTGGACCTGATAGCCCAGGCAGTAAACTTTATCGTACGGCTCGGTGCCGCGTGCGGTGGTGTGGACAGTTGCCATGGATGTTCCTCCTTGGTGTGATGATTTATTCCGGTTGACTCTCTTCTTTTTCTTTGGTGCCCACGAGGCAGTGGATGCCCCGGCTGTTGAAATACCTTGCAATTTCTTCTACCCGCCGCTGGAACGCCCGGCGCTGCAGGCGCACGGCTTCCATCTGGTACGGGATCCCCAGTGATTTGTATTTTTCCTCGCCCAGCCGCATAAAACTCAAAAGCTGCAGGGTTCGCACCTGCCCGCCCAGCTGTCTGAGGATAAAATCCGCGCTGGCCTCGATGTTCTGCCGCCCATCGTTGACCCCCGGGATGACCGGGATGCGGAGGATGAGCTCCCGCCCCTCCTGTGCCAGGCGGCGGAGGTTTTGCAGAATGAGCTCGTTGCCCACCCCGGTATACTGGCGGTGGAGGGCAGAATCCATCAGCTTGAGGTCCGAGATGATGAGGTCGGTATAGGGCAGAACCTTTTCCACCTCCGACCAGCTGGCACAGAACGTGGACTCGCAGCAGGTGTGGTAGCCCTCCGCCTTGCAGGCGCGGAAGAGGGCCTCCACAAAATCGCTCTGGACCAGCGGGTCCCCACCCGAGACGGTCACGCCGCCGCCCGAGCGCTCGTAGTAGCCTTGATCCCGGCGGATGAGTTCCATGCACTCCTCCACCGTCATCTGCCTGCCCCACTGCTTGAGCGCGTCGGAGGGGCATTCCTCGTAGCAGGCCAGGCAGTCCGTGCATTTTGTCCGGTCAATGCCCGCCAGCTTGCCCGCCGTAAAGCGGAAGATGTCTCCCTCCGGGCAGCTGTCCTCACAGCCGCCGCAGACTTTGCGGCCGATGCATTTGGTCCGGTAAACCCCCACCTGGGGCTGCGGGGCCCAGCTTTCGGGGTTGGAGCACCACTGGCACCGCAGCGGGCAGCCCTTTAAAAAGAACTCCGTCCGCATCCCGGGGCCGTCGTGAATGGTAAAACGCTGGACGTTGAACACGATGCCCGTTTCCGTCACATTGCCCGCCTCCTTTCCCAGTTTATTTCTCTGATCGTTTCTGGCTTGATTCTAACAGATGCCGCCTCTAAGAAACAGTGGACAACAGGCTGATTTTATATAGGGAACATTCCCTATTTTTACGGCACAAAAAATGCCGGGCAGAGCAGCCGTTTCCGGCGCTCCACCCAGCATTTTACGGGAGATATTCTTTTCTGTCTCGGAAGTCACTTTTTCGCATCGTTCTGCTCCATCCAGCGGTAGAGCTGGAACCGGGAGTTCACCCCGCACTTGAGGTAGATATTCTGCACATGTTTCTTCACGGTGTGGTAGCTCACCACCAGCTTATCCGCCACGGCCTGATAGGTCAGGCCCTTGGCCAGCAGGCGGGCCACCCGCAGCTCCGCTTTGGTCAGGGGCTGGCCGGTGCCCGCGGGCAGGGCCTCGCTGTTTTTGCCAGCTGCCGCAGGCTGCTCCGCCCGGGCAATGGTGATCCAGTGGTAGCGGTCCACAATGCCGTTGGAATAGCGCTGGTCGTAGGTGTAAATTTTGAAAATATAGTCCCGGATGACCCGGGTCTGCACCCGGTTTTCGGCGTGGCCCAGCTCACTGCCCAGCAAAAATGGGAGCCAGCTGCAGGGCCTGCTTCCATCCAACCCATCGGCAGCCCCGCCCAGGATATCATCCAGGCAGACCTTTGCCGCGTGGTTGCAGCTCATGATGTGCATAAAATCATCCGTAACGAGATAGGCTTTTTCCCCCGAGAGGATGATCTCGCTCTGGATGTTGGAGATGATCTTGGCCTGCTCGTATTTCTTGAAGTTTTTGTAATCGTTGGCGATGTAAACGTAAATCTGTTCCAGCTGGCTCAGCTCCTCGGGCGTGAAATCCCCCTCTTCCCGGCTCTTGAAAAACGCCACCTGAATATACGCGTTGATGCCAAAGGCCATGGTCACGCTGTAGCGGGCCCCGAAATTTTCTTCGAGGAAACGCACATAGCTGCTCTGCTCGTAATCCTCCGGCGGGATGAGTTTGGTGGAGTGGTAGAGCCGGGGCGTGACGTTGTTGTAGGTCAGTTTATCCTGCACGGCCTCCCGGTACAGCGTCTGGCGCACCACGTCGGCCGGCTGGCAGCGGCGGTAAGGGTGCTCCTCGCAATCGGCCAGCACCCCGTTGCGGTGGGTCCAGGAGAGGAAATTGCCCTGCGGATCAAAGTAGGAGATGAGCACATTTTGCAGCCCGAAATTCCGGGCCAGCGAGTCCAGCAGGACCACGTTGAAAAACTCATCGGCTGAGATCTGGTGCTCCGACAGCTCCGAGAAAAACCGGAGGCGTCCGTCTTCTGCACGGTCCATGTCACTCGTCCTCTTCGTCTTTGGCCCAGTGGTAGGCGCAGCGGACCGCCTTGTTCCAGCCCTTGACCCGCTTTTTGCGCTCCTCCGGGGTGATGTTGGGCGTAAAGGTGCGGTCCACCGACCAGTTCTGCAGCACATCGTCGGTGGATTTCCAGTACCCCACCGCCAGGCCTGCCAGATAGGCGGCACCCAATGCCGTAGTCTCCACGCAGGAGGGGCGCTGCACCGGCACATTGCTCAGGTCGGCCATGGTCTGCATCAGGTAGTTGTTGGCGGAAGCGCCGCCGTCCACCTTGAGGGCTTTCATCTGGATGCCGGAATCCGCCTCCATGGCGTGGAGGACATCGTTGACCTGATAGCACAGGCTGTCCAGCGTGGCCCGGATGATGTGATACTTGTTGCAGCCGCGGGTCAGGCCCACAATGGTGCCGCGGGCGTACTGGTCCCAGTGGGGCGCGCCCAGGCCCGTGAACGCCGGCACCACATAGCAGCCGTTGGTGTCCTTGACCTTGCCGGCCATATACTCGGAGTCCCGGGCTTCTTCCAGCAGCTTGAGCTCGTCCCGCAGCCATTGGATGGCGGCACCGGCCACGAAAATGGAGCCCTCCAGCGCGTAATGTACTTTGCCGTCCAGGCCCCAGGCAATGGTGGTGACCAGGCCGTTTTGGGAGAACACCGGCTGCTCGCCCGTGTTCATCAGCATGAAGCCGCCGGTGCCGAACGTATTTTTTGCCTCGCCGGGGGTAAAGCAGGTCTGGCCGAAGAGCGCCGCCTGCTGGTCGCCTGCCGCGCCCGCGATTTTGATGCCGTCGCCAAAGTGCATGGGGTCGGCCCACTCATAAAAGCAGCTGGAGGGCATGGGGTCCGGCAGCATACATTTGGGGATATCAAGCTCTTCCAGAATCTCATCGTCCCACTGCAGGGTGTGGATGTTGAACATCATGGTGCGGCTGGCGTTGGAATAATCCGTGACATGGATCTTGCCACAGGTCAGCTTCCAAATGAGCCAGGTCTCCACGGTGCCAAACAGCAGCTGGCCCGCCTCGGCCTTTTCCCGCGCGCCGGGCACGTTGTCCAGAATCCATTTCAGCTTGGTGGCGGAGAAATAGGCGTCAATGACAAGGCCGGTCTTCTGGCGGAATTTCTCCGTCAGGCCTTTGGCCTTGAGCTCGTCGCAGTAGGCGCTGGTGCGGCGGCACTGCCAGACGATGGCGTGGTAAATGGGCTCGCCGGTGTCACGGTCCCACACGATGGTGGTCTCGCGCTGGTTGGTGATGCCGATGGCCGCAATGTCCGCCGCGCTGGCTCCCACCTGGTTCATAGCCGAAAGTGCCACGCCCAGCTGGGTGGTCCAGATCTCATTGGCGTCGTGCTCCACCCAGCCCGGTTTGGGGAAATACTGGGTAAACTCCTTTTGTGCCACACTGCACATCTCGCCTTTTTCATTGAACAGGATGCAGCGGTTGGAAGTGGTTCCGGCATCCAGTGCCATGATGTATGACATGGGGAAACTCTCCTTTTCTGGTAAAAATAAAAGCTGTGGGGCAAGCGCCGCCCAGAACTTTGCAAAGCCCTTGCGCTCTCTTGCTCCACAGCACGCTTTTTGCCTGTTTGCCTGATAAAATTTTCAGCCCTGATAAAACAGCTCGTTGGTCACAACCGCCAGCGGCCCGATGTATTCCAGCTTTTCAGCCAGTTCTGAGACACGGATATAATTTTCGTCGTAGGCGGGGTCGTACCGCTTGCAGGCGGCGAGGAATTTTTCCCGGAAGTGCGGCAGCTTGAACATATACCCGTACAGGATCAGATGATCCGGCGTGAGCATGGTCAGGCAGCCGCCCACCACATCGGCCAGCACCTCAATGTCCGCATCCAGCGCCTCCCACATGGCCGGTTCGTCCAGCGCGGCGAGGGTGTCCAGATTGTGCACGGTAATGTTCTCGGGCCTGCCGCCCACGGCAGCCCACAGCAGCGGGGTCGTTTCCGGGCTGCACACCTGCCGCAGATGGCGGGCAATGGGGTGGCTGGCTACCCGCGTTTCCAGGCAGCCGTGCCGCCCGCAGCGGCAGAGCCTGCCGTTCTTTTCCACCCGCACATGGCCGATCTCCGCCGATTTGTACATCCGGCTCTCATAGATACGGCCCTGCGCAATGATGGCGGAGCCCACGCCGGGGCCCCATTTGAGCAGCAGCAGGTTTTCCTCCGTCCGCCCCAGGCCATAAGTCAGCTCGGCCTGGGCAAAGGCTTTGACGTTGTTTTCCAGCAACACGGTACACTCCAGCGCCTCGGCCAGCGGGGCAGTTACCTGCACGGGCTGATCCCAGACGCGGTAAGCGTGGGTGCTGACGCCCTTTTCCCGGTCCACCGGGCCGGGCACCGAGACGCCCGCCCCCAGCAGCTCTTCCCTGCCGACGCTGTTTTCCCAGAGCAGGGCTTTGCCCACATTGGCCACCCGCTTTAAAAACAGCTCCGGCTCCACGCTGGTGTCCGTGGGGATGCGGCGGGTGATGCAGTGCTCTCCCCGCAGGTCACACAGGGTGACACTGGTGGCGGGGGTCTCGATGCTGATGGAGAGGACATGGCGGTAGGCGTAATTGATGCCCAGCAGGATCTTGCGCCGCCCGGCGCGTTTATCCTCCTGCTGTACCTCGCCCAGCTCAAACAGAATGTTCTGGGCCAGCAGCTCTCCGCACAGGGTAGTCAGGCTGGCCGGGGTCAGGCCCAGCTGAGCCGAAAGATCCTTGCGCGGCATGGGGCCGTGGTCGTTCAGCAGCTTTAAAATGGAGCTGCGGTTCTGGTTTTTGACGTTTCCGAGGTTCAGGCCGCTGTATGCCATCTCCACACCTCTTTCCCTGTACATCTGGCAAGCATTCTCGGTTTCTTAAATTTACTTAAATCAAGCATTCTCAGTTGCTTAAATTTACTTAAATCAAGTATACTCCGTATTTTTCGTAGTAGCAAGAGAAAATCGCTTATTTCAAGGCGATTGTTTTCTGTTTTAGGGTTTCAGAATTTGCAGACTTCCACGCCCAGCATGTTGCCCAGCTTTTCCAGCTCGTTGGCCACCTGGCCGTACACCACCACAAAGTGGGGCTCCCAGCCGCCCTTGACGGTGCCATAGACGACATCCTTGGCGCTTTCCACAGTCTTGACGACCACGGAGGTGCCGTTGAACTGCTTGGGCTTGTCCAGTGCGGAGCCCTCCGCGATGAAGAAGCGGAAACTGCCGTCCGGCTTGCGGCCCACACGGAAGATGGTGACATGCTCACAGGCCTCACAGCCAAAGTCCATAACGGGGCCGATCTTGCGGTTGGGGTGGACACCCACCTGTGCACCAGTGTCCTTGCGGGCCAGGTCGCAGGCTGCCATGCCGCAGTGCCAGAATGTGATGGTGCCATCTTTCTCGTTCATGGAGACAGGGTCACCAAAGAAGCAGGAGCGGCTGGTCAGGTCGCTGCCAATGAACATGGAGAGGGCACCGTAAGCATCGGACTCGCAGCTGGCGGAAACGCCGTTTGCATTCAGCAGGGAGAGCACGCTGCACACCGGGGTGCCGAACTCAGTAAAGAAATCCGGCCAGCAGCGGGAGCAGAGGGCCCCGATGTGATTCTCACCCACATAGCTCTTGTAAGCCTTGTACAGGCGGGCAAAGTTGACCACGTTGTTTTCCGGGATGGCCTCCAGCCCGACGATGGTCTTGCGGGCCTCGGCCAGCTCGTCGGCCAGCTCCTCCTCGGTGTAACCCTTAGCTTTGTTGATGAGCTCACGGGCCTCGATGGAATCCAGCGTGGTGCCAAAGGTGCTCATCATCTCGGCATCCAGTGCGCGGCCAAAGCCGAAGCCCTGGGGCGTGTGGCCGATGGAGATCATCTTCAGACGGCGCAGGTCATACTTGACCTTGGCGGCGCGGATGGCAGCGCCCACTTCCTTGACCACTTCGGCCTCGCCGGGGGCACCGAAGATGTACTCAAACTTGCCCTCGCCGCGGAATGCCGTGATGGCGTTGCCGGCGGAGTAAGCGCCCGTCAGGCTGTTGAGGCGCAGGCGGGTACCGTCGATGACCGGCTCCCGCAGGGTCCACAGGACGATGGGGCAGGTAAAGCGCTTGAGCACCTCGCTGGCGTAAGCAGCGTTGGCAAAGGTGATGTTCTGCAGCACGATGAGGTCCGGGTTCAGGGTATCGAGGTAAGCATCCAGGTCCCCGATGGTCAGCAGCATCTTCTCGGGCACGGTGCAGTCCGCATTCAGGCCCTTGAGCATGGCAACCGACTTTTCAAACTGATCCTGTGCGCTCTCCAGATGGAACGTACCGACGCCAATGGGCACATAAGCTACCTGAAAACTCATAATCAATTACTCCTTTTATTGCTTTTTTACTCTCTTAATTTCTGGTTTTGTTTTTGAAGTTCTCTCCCAAAAAATGCGGGACCGGGCGCGTTCCCGGCCCCGCCAATGGAAGGAGAGAGAAAATGTCTTAAGATGGTTTTGTCTGTGAAATTATGCGTTCTCCATCTTTGCGTGCTCAGCAGCCATTTCAGCTTCCTGCTTTGCATTCAGCTTTGCAATACGGCGGTTGACGCGGATCATGGACACCAGCAGCACCACGGTGACGATGAGGATGACTGCGGAGATGGGGCGGGTGATGAAAATGCTGTAGTTGCGGTCGTAGCTCATGGAAGCGGTGACGAAGTTCTGCTCCATGATGTCTTCCAGGATCATGCCCAGCAGCAACGGGGTGTTATCGATATCCAGCACGGTGAGGATGTAGCTGAAGATCAGGATGCCTGCGCAGATGATGAGCTCCTTGGTGTTGCCCGTGGCAGCAAATGCACCTGCAAAGCAGAACATGATGATGACGGGAGCCAGGTAGGTGTAACGCACCTGGACGATTTTCGCAACAATGCGGGTCATGCCCAGGCCCAGAGGAGCCAGCAGGATGTTGGCCACCAGGCAGCCGATGATGATGGTGTAAGCCATGACGCCCTGTTTGGTGAACATGGTGGGGCCAGGCTGAATGCCGTGCAGGACGAATGCGCCCAGCAGCAGAGCGGTGACGCCGTCACCGGGGATGCCCAGCGTCAGCAGGGGGATCATTGCAGAACCAACGACAGCGTTGTTGGAAGACTCAGCAGCAGCGATGCCTTCCAGGCAGCCCTTGCCGAACTCTTCGGGGTGCTTGGAAGTACGGCGGACTTCGTTGTAGCAGAGGAACTGTGCCACGCCGCCGCCGACACCGGGCATTGCGCCCAGCACGCTGGCGATGGCAGAAGAGCGCAGGCAGGCGGGCAGGATGCTGATCGTTTCTTTCTTGGTGATGCCCTGCTTGTCGATCTTGCGGGCGTCGTCCAGCTTACCGCCGGAAACCTTGAAATCACGCAGCTTCTGGACCACCTGGGTCAGAGCGATGAGGGCGATCATGGCGGGCAGCATATCAATGCCGTACTTCAGGGTAGCAGAACCAAAGGAGAAACGGGTGACGCCCGTGACTGCGTCCATACCGATGCAGGCCATCAGCAGGCCGATCATACCAGAGATGAGGCTCTTGGGCAGGCTGCTGCCGGAAACACCGGCGATCAGGCTGATGCCCATAATACCCAGGGAGAAGTACTCCACGGAGGTGAAGTTTGCCACCAGCTTGGTGATGAGGGAGGCGCAGAGCAGCAGCAGGACTGCAGAGAACAGGCCGCCGAACACCGAAGCAAACAGCGAGGTATCCAGAGCTTTTTTGACCTTGCCCTTTTTCGCCAGGGGGTAGCCATCGAACGTGGTGGCGATGGCGGAGTTGGTGCCCGGGGTGTTCAGGGTGATGGCCGAAATGGAACCGCCGTACATACCGCCGACGTAAACGGCCAGCAGCAGGATGATGGCGGAAGCCGGATCATCAAACGTATAGGTCAGGGGCAGCATCAGGATGATGCCCAGGGTAACGCTCAGGCCAGGGACACAGCCGATGACCATGCCCAGGACCAGGCCGCCGAAGATGAGCAGCATGTTATACAGAGTAAACACCTGCGGGATAGCCTGAGAAATCAATGCAAAATCCGACATCAGATGATCCCTCCTAACAGGCCCAGAGCGGGCAGCGAAATGTTAAAGACGTTCTTGAACAGCAGGAAGATCGCAAATGCTGCCACCAGAACCACGATGTAGGGGCCGGGCTTGCGCTCGCCGACATAGAACAGCGCCAGCGGGAAAACAATGAGGGATGCCAGCACATAGCCGATGCAGAGCATCAGGCCGATGTAAATGCACATGCCGACGATCAGCAGGATGGCGGGTTTCTCTTTCTCCCAGTCAAACTCCACGACCTTTTCCTGCTTGAGGACCAGGCTCTGGATGATGAGGGCGATGGAGGATACCAGCATGATGGCAAGGCAGATACCGGGGATGATGCGGGGGCTGGGGGCACCGGAGTCATAGGCCGGAACACGGACCTGACTGGGCATCACAAGAATAAGGATCAGTGCGATCGCACCCATGATGATGCCCGAGACCAGATTGGTCTTGATCTTGAATTTCTTCATCGAAATTCGTTCTCCCTTCATACCGCGAGCAGAGGCACGGCTTTTAATTTTTCTGCTAAGTTTCTTTGCTAACAAAAAATGCTGACGGGTTGCATCGGCAACCCGTCAGCACAATGTTCATGCGGAAGTGACCGATACGGTACTTGTTTCCGGTTCAGTTCAGCGCTCAGGCCTGACCGCTCAGGTTCTTATAAGCGTTGATGGATTTCTCGCAGGCCTCGTCGATGAATGCCTCAGCCTCATCGCCATAGACCTCAAAGCGGTTCAGCAGGATGGAAGCGATCCACTCGTTGAAGTCGGGCTCATTCCAGACATCCTTGGTGATCTCGATCATCTCATCGACAAAGGCCTGGTCAGCGCCCTTGTGAGCAGCCAGCACACCGCCTGCGGGCAGGATGCAGGAGGAGTAATCGTTGTCCGGGTTCAGCTCAGGAGCCTTGGAGTCGCCTGCGCAGGTGGGAACGGTGATGGGGCCGTTCGGGGTAACAAAGCCCTCGAATGCACGGTCGTTCATAGCCAGGATGGGGATCAGGGTACCAGCCTCGACCTCGTCCTTAGCAGCCTGGGTGGTACCGACGAAGACATCGACCTCGCCATCGGTCAGGCCCTTCTTCTGGTTTGCACCGCCATCATACGGCACGACCTGAACCTTGCCGCCTTCCATGGCCAGCAGGGAGCCCCAGGACAGGTGGCAGTCAGACAGGGGGTTGCCGCCGGACATCTTGATGCCGCCGTTCTTTGCCTTGTCCAGGATGGAAGCCAGGGTCTGGTCGGGGGTGGTGTAGACGATCCAGGTACGGTCATCGATGGTGCCGATGGGATACATTGCATGACGGTCGAAATCGACTTCCTCAGTGCCGAACTCCTTGCCCAGGTCATGGCGGTAGCAGACGCCGTAACCGAAGACCAACAGCTCTTTTGCAACGGAAGTAGCATCATCTGCAAAGTAGGAAGCAGCTGCGAAGCCGTCGCCGCCCGTCATGTTCTCCACGATGAAGTTGTACTTCTTCTGCAGCTGGTTGGCCACCTGGCCGTACTTACGGGCCACGATATCAGCCGTACCACCGACGCCGTAGGGGCAGATGATCTTGATGGTCTCGCCGCCGTTGCTGGGCTGCTCAGCTGCACCGGAAGCAGCAGCAGAACCAGCGGTGGAAGCAGCAGTGGAGGTGCTGCCTGCATTGGAAGCGGCGCAGCCTGCAAACAGACCAGCAGCAGCCAGAACAGCGCTCATGGACAGAAATTCACGACGTTTCATAGTAGTGTTCTCCTTCACATTTCTCTTTTTCTTTTGGGTGAGTATTCGGTGTTTTTTGCGCTTTTACGGAGCCATCACTTCACCAGAAGCGACAGACCCGAAATAAACAACAGAATGTACGTCAGCTTCATAAAGACCATCTGGCTCATGCGGGCCACCAGCTTGCTGCCGATGAACATACCCGCCAGCAGGAACGGCACCGAGATGGCCAGCATTTTCACCGTGGAGGGCACCCACAGCCCTGCCTGGATGTCCTCCAGCAGGACGAGGGTGTTCAGGAAGACCCACACTGTGGAAATGGTGGCGCGGAACACGCTCTTGTCTTTGATGCGCTTGGTCATGTAACCTGTGAGCAGCGGGCCGCCGCTGACGAACAGCCCGTGGATGATGCCTGCAAGCACCAGCAGTGCGTAAGTGCCAATGCTGGCTTTGCCGCTTCCCTGCTCTTCCGCGTTCTGGGGCTTGTCTTCCGGCTTGCGGAGGAGCTTGTAAAAGCTCTGTACCGAAAGCCCGATGACCAGCAGGCCCAGCAGCTTATAGAGCAGATGCTCTTTGCCGACGAACAGCCCTTTGATGAACACGGCACCAAAGATGCCCAGTGCCATCACCACCACGATCTTGGCCAGCTCTTTCCAGTCGATCTTTTTGTAGTTGCCCACAAAAACATACACACCGGAGAAGATGGCCAGAACATTCAGGATGGGTTTTGCGATGTCGTAACCCACCAGCATCAAACTTGGCGGCATGGCCAGGATGGTTCCTGCAAAACCCGTGATGCCGTGGATGATGTTCGTCAGCAGAATGACGATGTAAAACAGGATCTGATTCAGCATAGCTTACTTCCCGTATTTTTCCCGGATGGAATCGAACAGTGCCGACCACTGGGAGCCCTTGCGGCAGAACACCGGGATGTAACCCATCTCTGCCGGGACAGTGTTGGTGCCCTTGCTCAGGCTCTCGCCCGTCCACAGGCTGGTCCACTCGTCACTGGGCAGGTAGACTTCCCACTCGGTCTTGCCGCTCTGCCACACCGGAGCCACCAGCAGGTCCGGGCCGTAGAGGTACTCGAACTGCTCAGTATAGCTGCGGGGGTCATCCTCATACTGGAGGAAGAGAGGCCGCATGACCGGGGTGCCCTTGGCGGCGTTCTCCGCCACCAGCGTCTTGGTGTAGGGAGCCAGCATGGTGTAGATATCCACCAGCCGTGCCAGCTGCTTCATGCAGTCGTCATCGTCGTAATACTGGAAGTTGGTGTCCGGACGGTTGCCCTCGTGGGTGCGCATCACGGGCATGAACGCTGCCATCTCAGCCCAGCGGAGGAAGACCTCCTTGGTGCGGCAGTTGTCAAACAGCGAAGTGTAACCGCCGATGTCGCAATGGTTGAGGCCGCAGCCGATCATACCGGAACTGAGCGCCGCGCAGATGACGGTGCACAGGCCGTCGTGGCGGCTGAAGTCCACGCTCTGGTCGCCGGCCCACAGCAGGGTGCAGTATTTCTGGCTGCCCGTGCCGCCTGCCCGCATGAAGTAGACCACCTGGCCCAGCTTGCCGCTCTCTTTCACGGCCTCGTAGTTGCATTTTGCCCACAGTGCCGGCCAATGGTTGTGCTCGATCATGGGGCTCACGCCGTTTGCCAGCACCAGATCATCGGTGGGCAGATACTCGCCAAAGTCTGCCATCCAGCCGTCGATGCCGATATCCAGCGTATATTTCTTGATGACCTCATCCTTGAACCAGCGGAACGCCTCGGGATTGGTGAAATCCACCACGCCGCAGTAGAACTCGCCGAAGTCCACCAGATAATCGGAACCATCCGCCTTTTTGGCGAAGACGCCAAGCTTTTTGCCCTCTGCGTACAGCTCGCCGTCATTGACGAGGTACGGGTTGACGTAACCCAGGAACTTGATGCCCCGGGCGTGCAGCTCTTCAATGTGCTTGGGCAGGTCGGGGTACATTTCCTTGTGATAATGCCAGTCCCACTGCAGACGCTTACCGAAGCTGGTCACGCGCTTGCCGCACCAGTCCTGGCACCACAGACCGGAAACCTTGATGCCATGCTCCAGGCTCTTGTCCACGATGCCGAAGCTCCGCTCGTTGCCGCCCTGGGCACCGATGATCAGGCCGTTGTAGACCCAATCCGGCAGCTCCGGCTGGCGGCCCAGGAATGCGGTCAGCTTCTCCAGCAGCTCCACAAAGGTGGGGGCTGCCTCGATGCGGATGAAGCCCGGAACGTTCCAGCACTGCAGCTCATGGTAATGCGGGTTGCGGAAATCGAAATCGCCGTAAGCCGTGGTATCCATGTGGAGATAATAGTGGCGGCTGGAAACGTAAGTCGGTTCCGGATAGTTGGTGTTGTAGTAGTCACCGCCTGCGCCGCCGTTTTCCACGTCGCTGCGCCAGGTAACGTAGGTCGTTTTGTCTCGGCCAACACCCGGCTCGCTGGACCACAGCGGGAAGTGACGCCCGCGCAGATCGAAATAGCTCATCTGCTCGCCGCAGCCGTAAACATGTTCGTCCTCGGCAGCTTCGACCCGCAGCCAGAAGCGGTTGATGCCTTCCGCCTTTTCGGTCACAGTCAGGGTCACGGCCCCGTCTTTCTCAGTGACCAGCAGCTTGAGCTGGCCTTCCAGGTCCAGCTCTGTCCCCTGCTCGGTCACCCGGGCAGCGGTCAGGGTCAGGGGGCGGCGCTCAATGAGGTGATCCTCGATCTTGAAGTTGCCGCGGTACATATCCACACGCTCTTCGCCGTAACCGACATAGATCATGGGAGTGGTTGCATCGGTATGCAGCAGCACATCGCTGCCGTTTTTCAGGGTAAAGACCTGATCTTTGCAAATGATCTCCATGGTTGCCCTTTCTCAGCCGTCCTGTCTGTTAATAATGGAGCTCCTTGTTTTCGCCCAGCAGGCCGGGGTGAGCGCCCTGCTTGATGAGCGGCTCCCGCTCCGGGTGTGCAATGACCCACTTGTTGCGCTGGAGGAGCAGCTTGCTCTCCGGGTCGCCATTGGGGATCTTGTCCTCCAGCGGGGTGTTGGTGCCCTTGGGCAGGATGACCACGCCCTTGAAGCCTGCATCACACACACGGCAGGGAGACAGATGCAGGGTTGTCTGGTACATTTCCACCGCCGTGCCCTTGGGCACAAAGAACACTTTTGCGTTCTCAAAGCCGTAGGTATTGTCCTCGATCTGCCACACATGGCCCAGGATCAGCATAAAGTCCGTGACAGCCACATTGATCTCGCTGCCCTTGTGGTACTCAAAGCCGTTCCAGGTGGTGTTGCGGCCGTTGCAATAGCCCACTTCAATGGGCATATCGCCGTAGAATTTCTTCTGCACTTCGGCGCTCACCGCCAGGGCTTCCATCTCCGGGACGCTGGCCACATAGACGTTGCCGTTCTCCGGGATGGGGGTGTTCTGCTCCATGTAAGCGATCATCTCGCTGAAATCATATCCCGTGACCACGCGGCCGTAGGGGGCGAATTCCGGGCTTAACACACTGGTGACCGGAACATCGTTGACCTGGTTCAGATGCTCTAACATCTCCATTTTTCGGTTCCTCTTTTCTCAGTGGCCGCGGACCAGCTTAAAGGTCGAGCGCCAGTCGTCGCCGCCCATGCCGGCTTCCATGCCCTTGTCGTAAACTTTCTTGACGTTTGCCTCACCGGGCATCTCCAGGCCGCACTCCTTGGCCAGGTTCATGCAGATGCCAACATCCTTGGCTGCATTGGCCAGAGAGAACGCGGTGGTGTAGTCCTCGTCCCGCAGCTTCTGCCACTGGCCGTCCAGATAGAAGTTCTGGCCGCCGCCGTAGGAGATGGCCGTTGCATAATCTTCCACCGAGATTCCGTTGAGCTGTGCCAGGGACAGGGTCTCGTTGACGCCGTTCTGGATCTGGGTGACCAGAGCATTGTGGCAGATCTTCATGACCAGGCCCTTGCCATTATCGCCCATCCGGATGATGTTCTCGCCCATGTAAGCGAGGATAGGACGCATGGCCTCGCAGGTAGCCTCATCGCCGCCCATGTAGATGCCCAGCTTACCAGCGATGGCAGCAGGCTTGCTCTTGACCACAGGAGCATCCATAAAGGCAGCGCCCGTGGCCTTGACCATCTTGCTGATTTCCACCGAGACGCTGGGATCGATGGTAGACATATCAATGCAGGTCTTCCCTGCGCCCAGCACGGGGAGGATGGTCTTGTAAACGCTCATGGAGTGCTCCGACTTCGGGACCATCGAGATGATGACGTCGGATTTCTCGGCCAGCTCCACCGAGTCTTTGCAGGGAACCGCGCCCTTGGAGGCCAGCAGCTCCACCTTTGCGGGGATGAAATCGAAGCAGTAGACGGTGTCGTCATGCTTCTTGACAATGTTTTCGCACATGGACTCGCCCATGATGCCCAGACCGATAAAGCCGATTTTCATAGCGTTTCTCCTTCTTGCCTTCTTGTTCCTGCTCGCGCTTTGCTTACTCCGTTACAGTGTTGTCCCATGCATTGATAAAGGTCTCAATGCCCTGGCGGGTGTAAGCGTGCTTGATGGCATCCTGATAGACTGCCAGGCCGGTGGTCACGATGTCGGCACCTGCCACAGCGCAGTCCACGATCTGCTTGGGAGTGCGGATAGCAGCGCAGATGATCTGGGTCTTGCCGTAGAAGCCGTAGTTCTTATAGATATCCACGATGTCCTTGATGTACTGCTTGCAGTCCTCACCGTTGGCCTCTTTCCAGCCCAGGAACGGAGAAACGAACAGGGAGCCGTTCTTTGCGGGCCAGATGGCCTGTGCCGGGCTGAACACCAGCGTCACATTGGTGCGGATGCCCTCTTTCTCCAGACGGCGGGCAGCAGCCACACCAGCCTCGGTGCAGGGGATCTTGATGACGAAGTTGCTGCAGATAGCAGCCACTTTCTTAGCAGCAGCGATCATCTCTTCGGTATCGTCCAGATGGGGGTTGATCTCCACGGAGACGGGGAACTTCTCGTAGCCCTCCAGGCCCTCTTCCTTGATCCAGTTGGCGATGTCGGTAATGGCTGTCAGGAACGGCTTGCCGCTCAGCATGATGTGGCGGGGGTTGGTGGTAACGCCGTCAATGCCAAAGGTGTTGTAAGCGAGCTTGATCTCATCGAGTTTTGCGCTGTCCAGGAAGTACTTCATAATCATTTTCTCCTTTTAGTTAAAAGTGTTAATCAATTCGTTCTTCAAGCAAGCAATCGTTTTTTGTTTGAGATTCGTCGTTTTTTATCAAGCTTCAAATCTCATCCGGTAATAAATCTTTAATTGATTAAAAGTGTTAATCAATTACTGTACCTGCATTATAGCGCCGTGCGGAGCAAATTGTCAATACTTTAACATCATTTTTTAATCTACTACTTGCCAATGTTAGAGAATTATTTTTGTGCTTGTTGCACATTAGCCGCTACTAACCCTCCGTGTCATGCGGATTTTCGGCTCTCCTTGCGCCCCGCCTTCAGATCCGGTAAAATAAAAATCAGGAGGTGACTGATTTCTCCAAGCTGGAGACCATCACCATCGGCCCCATCATCAAAGCCGTTTTTATTCCACCAGCGGAGCTGGTGGTTGTCGCTCGCTCAAGCTGCCCAATGCCAAAAAGCCCCTGCGCAAGAGAAACTCCTGCGCAGGGGCTTTGGTTTTGTTTCGCTTTTAGTTGGTGCGCACGGCTACCAGCAGGCGGATCTTATTGCCTGCGGAATGGCCCTGGTTATCGTACCAGCCGATCAGTTTGTAATCCTGGGTATTGAGGTCGGCCAGAGAAACTTTGTAATAAGTTCCCTGGTTCCACAGATAGACCTGGATGTCGTCGGCGGTCTCATAGCGGGTATCACCTTTCATGACCCAGCCGGCGCCCAGCTTATCCACCACCACCGGGGAAAGCTGGACCATCGCGTTGACTTTTTTGCCGTCGGCGGATTTGCCAATGGCCACGCCGCCCGCGATGACCGGGTACTTGACCGAGGTGGTATAGGTGACCTGCTTGCCGTTGACATAGCAGACATAGTTGGCACCGGAGGCAAAGTAATCAATGATATTGCCTGCCACGCCGCCTACATTGTTGCCCACCTTTTTCAGCACGTAGGAAGCCAACCGGTCGGTGCTGCCGGTGAGCTGGTTCCAGGTGGTGCTGACGATGCTGCCATCCACCAGACCATACAGCACATCGCTGGTGCTGGGCAGCAGGATGTTGCGCACATCCAGCGCGGTCTGCTTGGCTTTCTGGTCGTCATCCTCGGTGGTCGTGGTCATGCCTGCCAGAGACGAGCTTGTCGAAGAGGAAGAGGAAACTTTCTCGTTGATTTTCTCGTCGATCTTGCTGCCCGCATAATCGGTGGCTGCCTGAATGCCATCCAGTGCCGCGTACTCCCACAGATCGCCCGTCACGTCGCTGAGGATGAGACGGTCGATCTCGCCTTTTTCATTGGTGGTATAATATTTGACGTCCGTGCCGCTCAGAGTGACCCCCGATAGGCGGCTGGGGCGAACTGCCCCAGCCAAACCCTCCGAAGTCGTGTCCAGAATTTCCACGTTACTGGCCAGGGCCGTATTGTCCAGGGCGGTGCCCTCGGCGTTGACGGTGCCGCTGGTGGATTTGGTCTCAAGGCTCTGGATGTTCTCACCGTTTTCATCCACGGTGATGGCCACCAGCTTGCCTGCCGGATAGTTGAACTGTTTGTCCACGTTCACGCTGCGGGTCACGCCATCGGTGCAGGCAACGGCCACGGTCTGCTGCACATCCGGGCCGCTGTTTTCCACCAGGCTGCGGCTGGTGGTCTGGACCACGCCGTAGAACACCTCGTTGGCGGCGTCGCCCGTCAGAACGGAAACCGCTTCATCGTTCATGCCCAGCAGCAGGGTGACCACCTGGCCCACGCCGCCGCCGTTCAGAGCGGAGAGCTGTGCCGCCACAGAGGAGGAAGCGATGGTGTACTCGGTGCCTGCCACGGTAACAGAAGTGGGGGCATTGGCCGAGGGAGACACGGCCGTGATGCGGCCTGCGGCCTTGCGGGTGTAGATCCATACCGTCTGGGCCGTCTCGTTGTAGTAGTAAACGTCATAGGCGTTGAGGGTGGCGTCCGTGGTCACGGTATCGTTGCGGTAGACCGCCGTGGGTGCAAAGGGCAGCTGAGTGCCCAGGCCCGCCACAAAGGGGCCCTTGACATTGCTGAGCAGGATGGAAGAGACATCCACCACGCCGTTGTTCACGGTAAAGCCCAGCGAAGAGGCATAGACTTTGCCCTCCGCGGTGGTGGCCGTCAGGGCATTGTAGAGCAGGACAGCGCCGTCTTCCAGCGTCATCCCCTCGCCCTGGGTCTTGGTCAGGTTGTCCCGCAGGCCCAGCTCGTTTGCCTTGTTGAGCTGTGCGGCCGGGAACGTACCGCTGAGAGTGGTCACGTCATAGCCCAGCAGCTTGAGGACCGCGGTGCAGGCTTCTTCCAGCGTGACAGCATTGTCCGGGCGGAAGCTGCCGTCCGTATAGCCGCTGATCCAGCCCTGCTGGACCGCAATGCGGACGTAGGGCGCATAGGCGGAGCCGCTGCCCACATCCGAAAAGAGGGTACCCGTGGAGCCCTGGGTCTTGGCGCTTTCCCGGTAGGCGGAGAACGCCACCATCAGTTTGGTCAGCGCACCGCGGGTAAGCGGTGCGGCCAGGTTTGCCGTCTGGTCGGAGGTCAGGCCGCCCAGCGTAACGGCGGTCTGGACTGCCGTGTTGGAGCCGCTGGCCGAGGCGGGCAGGATGAGCATGGAGCAGGCCACGCAGACCGCCAACAGCAGCGCAAGAATGCGTTTCTTCATAGTTTCACTCCTTAAATCTTGGCTTCCCTGTCAGGGGAGCTGTGAGCCGCGCGGCCAATGGCCGACGGCGCAGCTGAGAGATCAATCATATCTCAGAGCCTCAATGGGGTTGAGGCTTGCGGCACGTTTTGCAGGCAGATAGCCAAACAGCACGCCAATGCCCACCGAGATGCCAAAGGCCACGGCAATGGAGCCGGCGGTGGGGATGACCGTAATGGTCATATCGGTCATGATGACGGCCAGGACCTTGGTGGCAAGGGCTGAGACGGTGTACCCCAGGCCAATGCCAATGATCCCGCCCAGAGCAGACGTTGTGCCCGCCTCCACCACAAACAGGCTCAGGATCGTTCTTTCCTTGGCACCCAGTGCTTTGCGGATGCCGATCTCACGGGTGCGCTCGGTAACAGAGACCATCATGATGTTCATGATGCCGATGCCGCCGACCAGCAGCGAGATGGCCGCAATGGCCGTCAGGACCGTGACCACCATGTTGACCATGCTCGTCATCATATCCAGCATCTCGCTCAGGCTGATGACCATATAGCCGCTGTCCGAGTGAAGCAGCTCCTGCAGGCCATTCTCAATAATGGCCTTGCCCTTGGAGATATTCTCCTCATCGGACACAAGGACCGCGTAAGAACTGGCCGTGCTGATGCCAGAGACACGCATGGCCGTGGTGTAGGGCACAAAAATGCAGTCGTCGCTGCTGCCCTCCTGATCGGAGGGGTCGTCGATCTCGGCTTCCAGCACGCCCACAATGGTGTACCACTCTCTGCCGATCTTGATGCTCTGGCCAATGGCGTTGCCGCCATAGCCAACCCGGCTGATGTAATCGCCTACCATGCAGACCTTTTTGTTGGCGTCCATGTCCACGTAGTTCAGGGGACGGCCCTGCGCGATGGTGTAGCCATCCATGTTCAGATACACTTCGCTGACGCCTTTGACGGAGGTGCTGCTGTAACTGTCATCGTCCGTACCGACTTTGACCGTTCCGCTCATACTGATGACGGGCGAAACATCCCCGAGGACATCCGAGTTTTTTTCCACCAGTTCATAGAAGTCCTTGACTTTGACAGAACGGGAGCCGTAGCCCATGACCTGCACGGTCAGGAGGTTGGTGCCCATATCGGCAAACTCGTTCTGGATGCTGGTGGTCATACCGTTGCCCAGACCCACAATGACCATAACAGCCATCACGCCAATGATGATGCCCAGCATGGTAAGGAATGTACGGAATTTATTGCTCCAGATATTCTGGATGGCTTCACGGAAGGTTTCGTAGATCATGCGCTGCCCTCCTGTTTGGTTTCATTCTGTGGTTTTACCGGGTCCGGGATGACCAGGTTGGGCTGGACCACCGCCTCCGGGGCGTGGGCGTCGCCGTCGTAGACGACGCGCCCATCCTCCAGCCGGATGATCCGCTGGGCCTGCACCGCAATGGAGTTGTCGTGGGTGATGAGCACCACGGTGTTCCCCTGCCGGTGCAGCTCCTGCAGCATCCCCAGCACCTCGCGGCCGGTGTGGCTGTCCAGCGCGCCGGTGGGCTCGTCGGCCAGAATGACCGCCGGGTTACCCGCCAGAGCACGTGCAATGGAGACACGCTGCTGCTGGCCGCCGGAAAGCTGGTTGGGCTTGTTCTTGAGCTTATCGCCCAGCCCTACCCGCTCAAGAGAGGCGGTCGCGCGGCGCTTGCGCTCAGCCAGGGGGATGCCCGCGTACACCAGCGGCACTTCCACGTTTTCCAGCAGGCTGAGCTTGGGCAGCAGGTTATACTGCTGGAAGATGAAGCCCAGCATCTCGTTGCGGATCTCGGCCAGCTCGTCCTTGTTCATCTTGCCCACATCCCGGCCATTGAGCCGATAGGTGCCCGCCGTGGGCACGTCCAGGCAGCCGATGATGTTCATGCAGGTGGATTTGCCCGAGCCGGACTGGCCGACGATGGCCACGAATTCGCCTTTGTTGATCTTCATGGAGATATGGTCGGCAGCCTTGACCGTCGTGTCACCCATCTGGTAATACTTGCACACGTTGTCAAACTCAATGAGTGCACTCATTACTGGCCACCTCCCGGGCCGCCACCGTCAGGAGCACCGCCGGGGCCGCCGCCCATATCACCGCCGCCCATCACCAGCTGCATATCCCCGGCGAGGGTGGTGGTGCTGTAGCTGGAATCATAGGCCACGGTGTCTTCCGCGGTCAGGCCGCTGGTGATGGCAATGTAGTCATCATCGCTGACACCGGTCTCCACCTTGACGTAAACGTAGCCGTCCGGAGCGGTCATGCTGTCATCCGCGTTGGCGGCGCTGGGCGAATCCTTGGTTACAAGGACGTAATTGCCGCGGGTGATGGCCGCATTGGGCACCGAGAGAACATTGTCGGCGCTCTCGGTCACAATCTCTGCCGTGGCGTTCATGCCGGGCAGCAGGTCGCCCATCTCGTCGATGCGGATGGTAACGGGGTACGTGGTGGTACCGCCGGTGGTGGTGCCCGCCTTGGAGATGCTGGTAACAACGCCCTCAAAGGTCTGGCCGGAAACGGCATCGGCGGTAATGGTGGCTTTCTGGCCCTCCTTGATGTTGAGGATGTCCAGCTCGTCCACGTTCAGGGTCATTTCCAGGTAGCTCATATCGTAGATGACGCACATGGTATCGGCCGTTGCCGTGCTGGTGCCCACGGTATCACCCACCTTGACATCCTTGGAAATGATCGTGCCGCTGATGGGCGCGGTGATGGTGTAATCGTCCACCTGCTTCTGGGTGTCTTCCACAGAGAGCTCGGCGCTGCGCAGGTTGTCGGAGGCGTTGAGCACCTGCTTGGTCAGGTTATCGCCAGAGAGCTGGATCAGGGCCGTGTCGGCGCTGACCTGAGCTCCCTCCTTGACGCAGAGAGCGGAGACGGTGCCGCTGTTCTGGGCGGTAACGCTCTGCTCACGCTGGTAGCTGAACCGGGCGGAAGACAGGGCGCTGACGCCGTTGATGGTGGCAGTGGCCGCCTGGGAAGCGGTCAGGTTGCCGGTGTTGCGGACCGCGATGGTCACGGTGCGGACCAGCAGGTTGCCGCTGCTGAGGGTATCAGCACCGGAGACGGACTGCACCGTGCCAGAGATGGCCTCAAAGGTGCTGTCCAGCAGCACATCGGCGCTCTGGCCCACGGCAAAGTTGGCGGCGTCCGCCGCCGGGAACTCCAGCTCCAGCAGCAGGGTGGTGTCGTCCCGGATGGTGGCGACTTCCTGCCCTGCGTTGACCACATCGCCTACCCGCACTTTAAAGGAAGCGACGGTGCCGGCAATGTCGGTGCGGATGTACTGGGCGTCCACAGCGTCATCGTAGCTGCGCTGGGCCTGGCCGAGGTTCAGCTCTGCCTTTTCCACGCCGCTGACGACATCGGAGCTGTCGATGGTGTAAAGGACCGCGCCCTTTTCCACCACATCGCCCACCTCAAAATCCGCGGTCAGGACATCGCCCTTGACCGTCGCCTTGACGGTGTAGCTGTTGGCGGCGTTCAGGGTGCCCGATGCGCTGTACACATTGGTGATGTCCCGGTTTTCGGGGCTGACGGTGGTGTACTGGGTCTCCGCGCTCACAGCTTTTTTCTTTCCCTTGGGGGCAAAGAGGGCGATGAGAAGGACCAGTACGACCAGAACGGCCACCAGCTTCTTCCCATTTTTGTGCAGGAAAGGCTTCAGGCCCTTTTGCGGCATTTCCGCTTCCTGTAGCGCGATTTCCAGTTCTTGCGGGGAGCGTTCCTCCGCTGGCTTTTTTCTAAATAGCATAAACATTGGCCTCCTGGGTTTTTTTCGGGGGGATGGGGCTTCCAAAATGCCCCTCTCTATGATACAACGGAATTATAGCAGATTTTTCTTCAGAAATTCCCGAGGATTTTCTTAAATTCGGCTTAAGAATCGTGAACAATTTATGAAAGCGCGTCAGAAACCGCGCTGACACCCGTTTCCGGCGCTCTCAGGTGATGGGAAACAGCAGCGTGATCGCAAACTGCTCTGTTCCCTGCTCCACCCGGCAGACCGCGTTCATCTTTTCCATCATGGTCTCAATACTGGTCAAGCCCACCTGGGTGCTTTCCACCCGGTGCTGGCCGGGCAGCACATGGTTTGCAAAACGCAGGCCCACCCACTTTTCTTCCTTTCGAAAGGTAACGGAGATCTCCCGGCCGGGGTCGGCATACTTGATGGCATTGGACGTGATGTTATCAAAAACGCGGCGGATATACTGCATCTTGACCGTCAGCATCAGGTCCTCACTGCCAAGGTCCAGTGCGCAGGCAAAGCCACGCTGCTGCAATGTATCCACCATCTCAGCCAGCGGTTCCTCGAAAATGCGGGAGAAGTAAGCTGGCGGGTCCAATGTAACGACGGTGTCCCGGGTGACAAGGGCATACTCAAACAGGTTATCGGACAGCTGTTTGAGCTGCCGGGCCTTGGTGTCGATCTTGTTCAGGTAGTCATCCCGCTGGACGTCGTTCTCATATTTGCGGCTCCGGACGATCTCGGTATACAGCAGCAGCGTGGTCAGCGGGGTGCGCAGGTCGTGGGACATTTCGGTGATGAGGTTCTTCACCTTGGCGGAGGCCTTTGCTTCCTCCTCCTGCTGCTGGCGCAGGGTGACCCGCATGGAGTCCAGGCAGCGGGCCAGCGTCGTCAGCTCATCATCTCCCCGGATGGTGATGGGGTGGTCGAGGTCGCCGCCCTCCATGGCCTGGATTTCCTCACTGAGCTGGATGATATATTTCACAATGCGGCGGCAGGCAAACCAGAACACCACCAGAAACACACCCACGCAGAAAACGATCAGCAATTTACTGAACAGGACCCACCAGTTGAGCACCACATTGCAGAACAGCTGTACCTGGGCCGGGCCATCCGAGAATTGGACAAGATAAAACTCCTGCCAGCTCTCACCGGGTTCCCGTTCCCCATCCGAGCCATCTCCAAAACTGAACGAAAAGTTTGAACCGGGTTCCCGTTCCTCATCCGGGCCATCTCCAAAACTGAACGAAAAGTTTGAGTAGAGCATCCGATGCCCGCGGTAAATGTTCATCAGCAAAAAGCTCTGCTGCCCCACCCACTCATCAATGGCCCGGGTGTCTTTTGCGGAGATCTCCTGTGCTGTAACGTATTTCTGAAATCGTTCCACCTGCCGGGCAATGGAGCGCTGCTGAATATCGGAGTGGTTATTGTAGTAGCTCAGCCCTGCTCGCGTGGCAAACAGGAGCGCAAAATACAGCAGAATGCACACCAGCGCCGACGCCACCTGCAGGTGAAGCATTTTTGCAACGAGGCTCTGTCTGTTCATACACGCTCCTCATTCACAAACCGGTACCCCTTGCCCCACACGGTACACACCCGCTTGGGGTTCTGAGGGTCGGCTTCAATTTTTGTCCGCAGGTTGCGGATGTGGACCATGACCGTGCCGTTGGAAGTATAGTAGTAAGGCTCGCCCCACACGGTCTCATAGATCATCTCCACTGAGAAGATGCGCTCCGGGTTCTGCATCAGCATCCGCAGGATTTTATACTCCGTCTCGGTCAGGTCCACTTCCCGCTCTTCTACCCAGACCCGGTTGCAGTCCAGTGCCAGCTGGACGCCATTGGAAATGAACTTCAGGTTTTCGGGCTGGGCAGCCACCTGCCCCTTGCCCTGATAGACGCAGTACCGCCGCAGCAGAGCCTTGACCCGGGCACTGAGCTCCGCAAAGGAGAACGGCTTTGGCAGGTAATCATCGCCGCCCGCCGTCAGGCCCAGCAGCTTGTCCGATTCCTGCGATTTTGCCGTCAGGAACAGGATGGGCACCGTGGACACCTTGCGCAGCTCCTCGCAGACTCGCAGCCCGCTCATGCCGGGCATCATAATGTCCAGGATGACCAGGTCTACTTCCGGGTTGAAGATCTCCAGCGCCCGGGTGCCGTTTTCTGCCTCCAGGATATGGTAGCCCTCCCCGGCCAGCAAAATGCGCACACCGTCCCGGATGTCCGGATCATCTTCCGCAATGAGTATCGTCTGTGCCGCCATGATCTTGTTTCCTCCCATTTTTCACGTTTCCAGCGTTTACCGTTTTCAGTATATCAGCAACGGCCTGGCTTTTCCATTGGATTTTTCTTAGGAAATCTTAATCTTTGCTTTAGATTTTGCCGTCAGACAGCACACAAGGCCCCCTGCACCACGGCAGAGGGCCTTGATAAAACCGTTATTCCTCGGGAAATTCTTCCCGCGCGACCACCACAGCCCAGGGGTCTTCCGGGCTGCAGTCTTTGCAGGGCAGCACCTCGATGCGTACCCAGACATACTCCCCCGCCACCATTTGGCGGCAGCGGCGGATCACCGAGCGCCGCTCCCGGAACAATGCCGCTTGAAGCAGCTCCAGCTTCGCCTGTGCGCGGAACCGCGCCGCGTCCTCCGGGTGGATGGCTTTTTCGGCCACCAGCTGCTCGCAGTAGCTTTCCAGCTGAAGTGGTTTCTCTTCGGAAACACCCATCAGCCGTTCGTCCCGCTTGACGATGCGGTATTCCCCTGTAACCAGATCCAAGCGGGCCAGCAGCAGGGCGTTATCGGCCAGGATCTGAAACGCCTGCAGGGCAATGGCACTCTTTTCGCTCACAAGACCGCCCGTAAAGGCCTTGTAATTCCGGCGGGTCATGTCCCGGCGCAGGTCCCAGTAATTTTCTATGGCAGGCTGCGCAAGCAGCTCCTCGGCCTGTTTCACGGCCATGGGCTTATAAAAATAGTACCCCTGGGTGTAAAGGCAGTCCATGGACTGGAGCATGAACACCTGCTCCTGCGTCTCCACGCCCTCGGCAATGATGGGCAGGTTCAGCCGCCTGGCCATCTCGATGACCGATTCCACGATCTGCTTGCCCTTGCTGCTTTCACTGTCCCGCACGATGAACTGCATATCCAGCTTGATGGCATCCACGCTGGTATTGCGGAGCACATTCAGGGAGGAATAGCCGCTGCCAAAATCATCCATCAGCACGGCAAAGCCCTTGCGGTGGAGGGCCGCGATGGTGTTTTCCACCATTTTCAGGTTTTGGGCCAGCATACTCTCGGTGATCTCCACCAGCAGCAGTTTGGGCTCCAGCTGATATTTCTGCACCAGCTCCCAGAGCACCTGCGCCACATCCAGCGCCGCGATATCCGCAATGGAGACATTGACCGAGATGGGCACCATGTTCTCGTTCCGGGCTTTCCAGCCGTGGAGCATCTGGCAGACCTCTTCCCACAGGTAGAGGTCCAGCCGGGTGATGAGGCCCGTCTCTTCCATCAGGGGCACAAACTCCCCGGGCGACACGATGCCCCGGGTGGGGTGGTTCCAGCGCACCAGCGCTTCCATCCCCACAATGGCGTGGGTCATGCTGTTGCACTTGGGCTGTAAGTAAAAGCAGAATTCCTTGTTCTGCAGCGCCCGCTCTATCTCAATGAGCAACTGCTGGCGCTGCTTGAGTTTTTCCCGCATGTAGGGACTGTACTGCTCCCAGTTGCAGCCCGCCTCATCCAGCTTGAAATGCTCCACATCCACGGCCGCCATACACAAGCGCCGTTCCGCGTTTTCCCGCAAAAAATCTTCCAGTTCCTCTAAAAGCGCATCTTTTGATTCCTGCTGTGCCAAGCCCTTTCCTCCGCACGTTTCCAGCTTTGCCATAGTTCGTTTGCTTCCTTCCGGTCAACGTCTGATGGTGTCTGTTTCTTTCTTTGAACAATCATAACACGAAAAGCTTTTCGGCGCAACCCCGTTCAAGAAATGGTACTGCATATCCTTACATTTTTGTACATTTTATGCATCATTTCAAACACCTTTTGGGAGCGCTATCCGCTGCCGCCTGTTTTTGGCAAAAAGCACCCCAGAGCCGCAGCATCTCTGCAGCTCCGGAGTGCTTTTCTCGTTTTTGTTATTCGGTGCGGTCGGTCAGCACAAAGGTCAGCTCGGCAGTGGCGGCGCACTTGCCGTCCACATAGGCGGACGCCTTGCCGATGCCCACCGGGCCCCGCTGTTCCACCAGCTCACAGTGGAGGGTGAGCACATCCCCCGGCGTGACCTGTTTGCGGAAGCGTGCATTCTTGATGCCGCCAAAGAGGGCCAGTTTGCCCGCGTTTTCCGGCAGGCTGAGAGCCGCGACGGCCCCGGTCTGAGCCAGCGCTTCCAGGATGAGGACGCCCGGCATGACAGGCTGGCCTGGGAAGTGGCCGCAGAAAAATTCCTCATTGCGGGAAACACACTTGCGGCCGATGGCCCACTGGCCCGGTTCATAGTCCAGGATGCGGTCCACCAGTGCAAACGGGTAGCGGTGCGGCAGGATGGCCGCGATCTGCTCCGAGGTGAGGCTGTTTGCGTTTTCACGCGCGGTGCGAGGTTCCGCCATGGTTCAGCCCTCCCACTTGCGCAGCAGCAGGCAGGCGTTGTGGCCGCCAAAGCCCAGGCTGTTGCTCAACGCGTAGGTCATGGACATTTCCCGGCCCACATTGGGCACATAGTCCAGGTCACACTCCGGATCCGGCTGCTCGTAGTGGATGGTGGGCGGCGCAAACTGGTCCCGCAGGGCCAGGGCCGTGAACACCGCTTCCACACCGCCGGCACCGCCCAGCAGGTGACCCGTCATGCTCTTGGTAGAGACAACCGCCAGCTCCTTGGCGTGCTCGCCGAACACCGCATGGATGGCAGCCGTCTCACAGCTGTCGTTCATGTGGGTGCCCGTGCCGTGGGCGTTGATGTGGTCCACCTGCTCCGGGGCAACGCCGGCGTCGGCCAGCGCCTGCTTCATGCAGCCGATGGCCCCCACGCCGCCGGGAGCCGGGGCGGTAAAGTGGTAGGCGTCACAGTTGGCACCGTAACCCACTACTTCCGCGTAAATTTTGGCACCGCGCGCCTGGGCGTGTTCAAGGCTTTCCAGCACGAGGATGCCGCTGCCCTCGCCCATGACGAAGCCGCCGCGGCGGGCGTCAAAGGGCAGGCTGGCTGCCTCCGGGTCCTGGGCCGTGGAGAGGGCCTTCATGCTGGTAAAACCGCCGATGCCCAGCGGGCTGATGCAGCTCTCGGCACCGCCGCAGACCATGATGGGCTCATAGCCATCCCGGATGCGATGGAAAGCATCGCCCACAGCGTTGGTGCCGCCCGCGCAGGCCGTGACCGGGCAGGTGCACATCCCCTTGAGGCCAAAGCGAATGGCGATCTGGGCCGCTGCCATGTTGGCAATGGCCATCGGGACAAAATAAGGGCTGACCTTTTCCATTCCCTTTTCCAGACCACGGCTGTGCTGCTCCTCGATGGTGGGCAGGCCGCCGATGCCGCTGGACACGCTGACACCGATGTGTTCGCCCTCTGCGGCCAGATCCAGGCCGCTGTCGGTCAGTGCCTCCGCGGCAGCGCCCAGCGCCAGCAGGGTGAACCGGGCCATCTTGCGGGCCTCTTTTTTATCCACAACCGTCTCGGGGTCAAAGTTTTTGACCTCAGCGGCCAGCTTGCACTTGAATTCGCTGGCGTCAAACTGGGTGATGGGCCCAATGCCGCACTTGCCTGCTTTGGCAGCGGCCCAGCTCTCGGCGGTGGTGTTGCCCAGCGGGTTCACGGTGCCAAGGCCCGTAATCACGACTCTGCGTTTTTCCATAAGAGAATTTCTCCTTTTACATTGCCATGCCGCCGTCTACACAGAGCACCTGCCCGGTGAGATAGCCGCTTTGTTCGGCAGCGAGGAACGCCACCGCGTTTGCCACATCATCCGGCTGGCCCACACGGCCCAGCGGGATGCCCTTTGTCATTTCCGCCTGAACCGCTTCGGGCAGGACAGCCGTCATATCCGTTGCAATAAAGCCGGGGGCTACCGCATTGACCGTAACGCCGCGGCTGGCCAGCTCCCGGGCCAGGCTCTTGGTCAGACCGATGAGACCTGCCTTGCTGGCGGCGTAGTTGGTCTGGCCCGCATTGCCCCGCAGGGCCACCACGCTGCTGAGGTTGATGATCCGGCCAGAGCGCTGACGGACCATCCGGCGGGCAGCCTCCTTGCAGCAGAGGAACGCTCCCTTGAGGTTGGCGTTGAGGACTTTGTCAAAATCCTCCTCGCTCAGCCGCAGGATCAAATTATCCCGGGTGACACCGGCGTTGTTCACGAGGATATCCACCCGGCCAAAGGCGTTGACCGCCTCTTCAAACAGTTTTTTACAGCCCTCGGCGGTGGAGACATCGGCCTGTACGGCCACAGCCTGCACGCCCAGAGTGGTGCACTGGGCCACCGTCTCAGCAGCAGCATCCACACCGTGGCAGTAGTTGACCACCACATTGCAGCCCTGTTTGGCCAGAGCCACGCAGATGGCACGGCCAATGCCCCGGCTGCCGCCGGTGACAACGGCAGCACGCTTCACCACAGCTTCGCTCATGCGTGGGCCTCCTTCCACTTGGTCAGGAACGCGGCCAGCTCCTCCGCCGTTTCCACGGCAGTGCAGGGCACGTCCGGTCCCAGCGTCTTTTTGACAAAGCCGCTCAGTGCCTTGCCCGGGCCAACTTCCAGGATCTCGGTGACGCCCAGCTCACCCAGGCGGCGGAGGGTATCCTCCATGTAAACACTGCTCTGCACCTGCTTTTCCAGCAGCGCCGGGATGGAATCCTCCGCGCTCTTTTCATGGCCTAAGCAGTTGAAGAGAACGGGAGTTTTCATCTCTCCGAAGTTCTCAGTGGCAAAGCGCTTGGCCAGCGCATCCCCTGCCGGGGCCATCAGCCGGGTGTGGAACGGGCCGCTGACCTTGAGGGGGATGCAGCGGCGGGCACCGGCGGCTTTTGCCAGCTCGGCAGCCTTTTCCACAGCGGCTTTCTCGCCGCCGATGACCAGCTGACCCGGGCAGTTGTAATTGCAGATTTGAACAACACCCAGTGCGGAAGCCTCTTCGCAGCATTTTGCGAGGGCGTCCCGGTCCAGGTTCATCACAGCGGTCATGCCGCAGTCGATGCCTTTGGCGGCATCGGCCATCGCCTTGCCGCGGTAAGCCGCCAGTTCCACCGCCTGCTTGGCCGTAAAGACACCGGCGGCCTGCAGGGCGGAATACTCCCCCAGCGAGAGGCCGGCCAGATCATCCGCCTTGACGCCGTTTTCCTGCAAAACAGCAGTCACGCCGGCCGCAAAGGCCACCATGCAGGGCTGGGTGTATTCGGTCTGATTCAAAACGCCGTCCGGGTCTTCAAAGCAGACGCTGTGCAGGTCAAAATCCAGCGCGGCGGCATCAAAAGCGGCCCGGAAAGCGGGATATGCTTCGTAAAGGTCTTTGCCCATGCCGGGGTGCTGACTGCCCTGCCCGGCGTAAAGAATGGCAAGTTTCATTGGTGTTTCCTCCAATCGTCCATCAGTTCATCCATCAGCTCCCGGACGCTGCGCATCCGGTCCAGCTGCCCCACGTTGGCCCCGCAGAAGAACAGGCCCTCTTCCACATTGCCCTTGACCGCTTCAATCAGCGCGTGGGTAATGCAGTAGGATACTTTTGCAGGGTCGCAGGCTTTCAGGCAGCGGGCGCACCGTTTCGGGGGGAAGCGCAGGCCCTCGGCCAGCTTCTGCACCAGCGGGGTGTTCAGCGCCCGGCCGGGCATTCCCACCGGGCTGTGGATGATACGGACATCCTCCGGCTGTGCCGCCAGCAGGACATCTTTATAGGTCTGGCTGGCGTCGCACTCATAGGTCGGGATGAATCGTGTGGCCAGCTGGGCACCGGCGGCTCCCAGCCGGGCATAGTGGGCGATGTCCTCGCCCGTGTAAACGCCGCCCGCCACAAACACGGGGATGGCGTGGCCGAACTGCTCCTCGTAGGGTTTTACCTCCGCAAGGACTTCCGGCAGAATTTCATCTAAGGTCTGGCATTTGCCTGCCAGCAGCTCTTCCTCGGAAAAGCCAAGGTGTCCGCCCGCCTTGCAGCCCTCAATGACCACAAAATCAGCGGTACGGCCAAAGGATTTGGCCCAGCGGCGCAAGATCAGCCTGGCCGCCCGGCCGCTGGATACGATGGGTGCCAGCGCCACATCGGCTTTTTCCACCAGACCGGGCAGCTCCAGCGGGAGCCCGGCCCCCGAGACGATGGCGTCCACTCCCGCCTCCACCGCTGTTTTCACGGCGTCGGCATAGTTCTGGGTTGCAACCATGGCGTTGATGGCCACAAGGCCCGCACCATTGGCGATCTCTTTTGCTTTTTTGATCTCCGCCGCCAGGGCGCGGCGGTTGGCGCCGACCGGGTCTTTGGCAAAATCTGGTTCCCGGTAGCCGGTGTCAGCGGTGGAGATGCACCCCATGCCGCCGCAGGCCGCCACGGCTCCGGCCAGCCCGCCCAGGGAAACGCCCACGCCCATGCCGCCCTGTAAGATGGGGACTGCAAGGGGTTTGCCCGCGAGGGTCAGCATAGCTCACTCAGCGCGGCCATGCGCTGCCTCCCACTCTCCCACAGCTCATCCAGAATGGCAGCCACAGGGCGCACCTCATGGAGCATTCCGGCCACCTGACCGGCCATCAGGCTGCCCGTGGCAGTGTCGCCCTCAAAGACGGCACGGCGCAGGCTGCCCAGCGTGTATTTTTCCAGCTCCATCTTATCGGCACCGGCCTTTTCCTGCCGAACATATTCCCGGCTCATCCGGTTTTTCAAAACACGGACGGGGGTGCCGCCGATGCGGCCGGTCACGATGGTGTCACTGTCCTTGGCCCGGAGGAGGGCCGCTTTGTAGTTTTCGTGGATGGGGCACTCCTCGCTCACCAGCAGGCAGGTGCCCACCTGAGCACCGCAGGCCCCCAGCGCAAAAGCTGCTGCCAGCTGGCGGCCATCGGCAATGCCGCCCGCTGCGATAACCGGGACATTGACGGCATCCACTACCTGGGGCACCAGCGCCATGGTGGTCATCTCGCCCACATGGCCGCCGCTCTCGGTACCCTCGGCGATGATGGCATCCACGCCCAGCGGCTCCAGATGCTTTGCCAGCACGGCGGCGGCCACCACGGGGATGACTTTGATGCCGGCTTCTTTCCACATCTGGATATACTTGCCCGGGTTGCCCGCGCCGGTGGTGACCACCTGCACGCCCTCTTCCACCACGATCTTTGCAAACTCATCTGCAAGAGGGTGCATCAGCATGATGTTGACGCCAAAGGGCTGATCGGTCAATGCCTTGCAGCGGCGGATGTTCTCCCGCAGGGTATCCCCATCCCGCATTCCGCCCGCGCCGATGAGGCCCAGGGCCCCCGCATTGGAGCAGGCGGCCGCAAACTCGCCGGTGGCGATGTTGGCCATACCGCCCTGAATGATGGGGTACTTCGTCCCCAGAATCTCGTTTAGAAGTTTCATTTTTTCAACCTTTGTATGTCAGAATCATGCCGCCCCAGGTGAGGCCGCCGCCAAAGCCAATGCAGGCCACCCGCTGGCCGGGAGTCAGCTTCCCTGCTTCGGCCAGCTCATTGAGGGCCACCGGAATGCTGGCAGCACTGGTGTTGCCGTGGCGGTCCATGTTCTTGTAGAACTTGGCCGGGTCGGCATTCAGGTGTTTGATGCAGTGGTCGATGATCCGGCTGTTGGCCTGATGGCAGACCACCCAGTCCAGATCGTCCAGCGTCAGTCCTGTCTCAGCCAAAACCTTGTTCAGGCTCTTGGGCAGGGCATCCACCGCAAAGCGGAAAACAGCCTTGCCGTCCATGGTAATGGGCGCAGAACCAGCCCGATCAGGCCCGCCTGCGTGGATGGCATCATTGCCCCGGGCTCCCAGCGTAATGGCGAAAGGAGTATCGGCCAGCGCGTAAACGGCCGCGCCCGCGCCATCTCCAAAGAGGACACAGGTAGAGCGGTCGGTTGGGTCCATCAGACGGGAAAGGGCCTCGCACCCTACCACCAGCGCATACTGCCCGCCCAGTGTGGTGAGCAGGCCGCGGGCCACGGCGGTGCCGTAGACAAAACCGGAGCAGGCCGCGTTGACGTCCAGTGCCGGGCGGTCTTCGGGCAGGCCCAGCGCACGCTGTACCTGACAGGCCACGCTCGGGGTCGCGTCCGGGGCCGAGAGGGTAGCACAGACACAACAGGCGATCTGCTCCGGGGCCAGGCCGCTGCGTTCCAGCGCCTGCCGGGCGGCCGCGATTGCCAGGGTGGCCGCGCTCTCCCCCTCCGTGCACCAGTGCCGGGTGCGGATGCCCGTGCGAGTGGTGATCCACTCGTCGCTGGTGTCCACGACGCGGCTCAGATCTTCGTTGGTGACCGTGCGGCCGGGCAGTGCCCCGCCGGTTGCGATCAGCTGTAACCCGTTCATGCTTTCCTCGTTTCCCCGATCTGGCGGTATTTTTTATAGCGCTGCTCGGCCAGGGCCTTGCCGTTCATCTTGCAGAGAGTGCGCAGATGGTTTTTCAGGGCCGTGTCCAGCGCCGCGTACAGAGCCGCGTGGCTGCGCTGCGCGCCGCCCACCGGCTCCGGGATGATCTCTTCCACAATCCCATCCCGATAGAGGTCCTGGGCCGTCAGCTTCATCAGCTCACAGGCCTCGCCGCTGCGGGAAGAATCTTTCCACAGGATGCTGGCAAAGCCCTCCGGACTGAGCACCGAGTAAACGGCGTTTTCCAGCATGAGGATGTGGTTTGCCACGCCCAATGCCAGTGCACCGCCGCTGGAGCCCTCGCCCGTAACGACGGCGATGATGGGCACAGTCAGGCCGCTCATCTCCATCAGGTTGCGGGCGATGGCCTCGCCCTGACCCCGTTCCTCGGCTTCCTTGCCGGGGTAAGCGCCCGGCGTGTCAATAAAGGTAATGATGGGGCGGCCAAATTTTTCGGCCTGCTTCATCAGGCGCAGGGCCTTGCGGTACCCCTCAGGGCCCGGCATTCCAAAATTGCAGGCCATGTTTTCTTCCAGTGTGGCACCCTTGCGGTGACCGATGACGGTCACGGGCATCCCGTGGAATTTGGCGATGCCGCCCAGGATGGCCCGGTCTTCCCGGCACTGGCGGTCACCGCACTGCTCAAAGAAGTCAGTGAACAGGGCGTTGACGGTCTCGTCGATATGGGGACGGGCCGGATGCCGGGCCAGAAAGACCCGGTCCTCGGCGGTCAGCGGGCCACAGCTGCGGAGGATCTCATCCTCCTCCACAGCCAGCTCCGCCAGCTCAGAGGCATGGGCCGTGATGGCGCTCATATCGCTCTCTTCGTCGGCTGCATTGCCGCGCAGGGCTGCGATCTGGGCATCCAGCGGAGCAAGCTGCTCCAAAAGGTCTTTAATCATTCCGTCTTCCTCCCTCTGCGTGGAGCTGCAGCAGCTGGATCAGCGTAGCGCGCAGCTCACTGCGGGGCACCACCTTATCCACAAAGCCGTGCTCCAGCTGGAACTCACTGCGCTGGAAGCCCGCCGGCAGTGTCTCGCCGATGGTCTGCTCGATGACGCGGGGGCCGGCAAAGCCGATGAGTGCCCCGGGCTCGGCCAGCATGATATCGCCCAGGCTGGCAAAGCTGGCGGTGACACCGCCCGTGGTGGGATGGGTCAGCACACTGATGTACAGCCCGCCCTTGCTGGAAAAGCGCTCAATGGCAGCGCTGGTCTTGGCCATCTGCATCAGGCTGAAAATGCCCTCCTGCATCCGGGCGCCGCCGCTGGCCGAGAAGATGACCAGAGGCAGGTGCTTGCTGGTAGCATACTCAATGGCGCGGGTGATCTTATCGCCCACAGCCGTGCTCATGCTGCCCATAAAGAAGCGGCTGTCCAGCACCGCGGCCACGCAGGCCACGCCGCCGATCCGACCCACGGCCGTGACGGCAGCCTCGCTCAGGCCTGTCTTTGCCGTTGCCCCTGCCAGCTTTTCCGGATAGCCCGGGAAATGGAGGACATCCTGCGGAGGCAGCGACTCATCCAGCTCCCGGAAACTGCCATGGTCCAGCACAAGGCTGAGCCGATAGTAGCCGCCGATGGGCAGGTGGAAGCCGCAGTTGGGGCAGACGAAAAAGCTTTTGGCCCAGATCTGCCGGGTAGTGCGGCGGCCGCACTGCTTACATTCCACAAACTGGGGTTCTGTCCAGGCCACGCCGACGTCACGCCGGGCCTTGAGCTGGAACGTGCGTTCCCGCATCTTGCCGCCGGGGAGCAGGTCTCTGATATCGTTCATCTCGCTTGCCTCGGTACCTTATTCCGCGTGGGCCGTCAGGTAGTTAAAGATATCGCCCACGGTCTTCATGTTGGCCAGCTCCTCATCGGAGATGGAGACGCCGAATGCATCTTCCAGAGCCATGTTCAGTTCCACAGCATCCAGGCTGTCGGCCTCCAGGTCCTCGGTCAGGCTGGCCTCCATGGTCACTTTGTCTTCCTCGCAGTTCAGGGTGTCAACAACGATCTTCTTCATCTCATCGAAAGTCATAGTAATGGTCTCCTTTTATCAAATGGTTTATCTTTTGTGTTTCAAATTGTTTACCTAAAGTTTTTGAGTTGTCGAACAAGGCCATTATATCGAATTCCGGTCGGATGTCAAGAGTTTTATCTAAAAAGTTTTAGCTTTTACAGTTCTTTCACAAGTATTTATCAAACTAAACAAAAGTTTTCGTTGTGTAAATCCCTGTTTTGGGCGCAAAAAGGCCCTCCCACGCAACTGGTGAGAGGGCTTCGCCGATTCTTAATTTACCGCAAGCATCTTATATTAAATCCACCACCCCGGCGCCAAAGCGTCCAGATCCATCCCCTTGAAAAGCGTCTCGCCATGGCACATAAGGCAGACGGTTTTCATGCTGCTGCCTTCGTTTTCTTATTTTTGAAATAATAGCCAATGCCAATGGCGTCCGCCAGTGCCCAGCCAATGGGCACACTGAGCCAGATGCCCGTCACGCCCAGCGGGGTGGCCGAGAGCAGATAGGCCAGCGCCACACGGGTGCCCAGCGAAGCAATGGTCAGGATGACCGACATTCCCGGCTGGTTGACAGCGCGGTAGTAGCCGTACAGCAAAAACAGGGTGCCGATGCCGATGTAGCAGGCTCCCTCAATGCGGAGGTAGTGGACACCTGCCGCCACGATCTCTGTCTGGGCCGGGTCAATGAAGATCTGCATGAGCGGAGCTGCAAACAGGCAGACCAGCACGCTGATGCAGATGCAGAACACAGCAGAAGTGGCCGCCGCGCTGCGGATGCCTTTCCGGATCCGCTCCGGTTGGTTGGCCCCGTAGTTCTGGGCCACATAGGTGGAGAACGCGTTGCCGAAATCCTGCACCGGCATATAGGCAAAGGAATCAATTTTGACCGCCGCTGCAAAGGCCGCCATGATGACCGTGCCAAAACTGTTGACAAGGCCCTGCACCATCAGGATGCCAAAGTTCATGATGGACTGCTGGACGCTGGTCATAACGGACAGATTCAGGATGGTTCCCAGATTGTGCTTGTCCCACCTGCAGTCTTCCCGCCGGGGGCAGAGCTCCGGGAACTGCTTTAAGGTATAAAGCCCGATGCCCACACCGGATACAAACTGGGAAAACACGGTGGCGATGGCCGCACCCTGGACGCCCCAGTGGAGCACCAGCACACAGACCAGGTCCAGCACCACGTTCAGGATCGACGACACTGCCAGAAAGACCAGCGGCACCATCGAGTTCCCGATAGCCCGGAGCAGATTTGCAAAGTAGTTATACAAAAAAGTGGCAAAAATGCCGCCGAAGATCATAACGAGGTACTGCTTCATCAGCGGGCGGATCTCCACCGGGACCCGCAGCACCCACAAAATGCCGTTGAGGCCCAGATAAACCAGCAGGTTGACTGCCAGCGAGATGCCCGCAATGAGGGCAAAGGACTGGAACACGCTCTGCCGCATCCGGGCCTCTTCCCCACCGCCATACTGCATGGAGATGGCCGCGCCGCTGCCCATACACAGGCCCAGCACAATGGAGGTAAGGAATGTCATCAGGGTGTAAGACGAGCCCACGGCGGCCAGAGCGTCCGCTCCGAGGAAGCGGCCCACCACCCAGGTATCGGCAATGTTATACATCTGCTGCAAGAGGTTGCCGCACATCAGCGGCAGGGCAAACAGCAGCATATTGCGGGTAATGGGCCCTTGGGTAAGACTGCGCTGCATGATAAACGGATTCTCCTTTTCCGATTTTTTCCAACTCCTGTTTTATGCTTCCAAGCCGAAGCGCTGCCGGTATTCCAGCGGAGTACAGTGTTTCACCTCGCGGAATGTTTTAATAAAGTAGCTGCCATCCGCAAAACCGCACTCAGCCCCGATCTCCCCGGTCTTGAGGCGGGTGGAACGGAGGAGTTCGGCGGCCTTTTCCACCCGGTACTGCTTGACATACTGGATGGGGGTGGTTCCCAGCAGCTGCCGGAACGAGCGCAGGCAAGCACTCTCGCTCAGAGCCACACAGGCGGCGATCTTCTCCACGGTCAGCTCCTCCGCATAGTGCTCCTCCACAAAGCGGAGCATCTGCTTCATCCGCTCGGCCGCGATCTGCTCCTGCTGGGAGACTTTGGTCTTACCGCCCACGCACTGGGTGCTGAGGAGCCGCAGCGCCGCCGAGAGATGATACCGCGCCCGGTTCTCATAATCAAAGGGCTCATCGGCCACCTCCCGCCAGGCATCCCGCAGGCAGGCCAGCACCTCTTTCTGCCAGGGCACCGCCTCATTGAGGAGGAAGAACGCCGGAGCTCCCGGCTGGGTCATGGGCTTGATGAGCTTCTGCCAGAAGATGGTGTCCATACCGCCCACCAGCCGCGGGTGGAACACGCTGGAGTGAAGCAGGGCGGGGCTCTGCTCTACCGCATGAAGCGCCCCGGAGTTCACAAAAATACCCTCTCCCTGATTCAGGCGGACGCGGGTCTTGTTCACATCCACATACAAAATGCCTTTTTCCGATAGGATATACTCAAATTCCTCGTGCCAGTGCCATGCCACGGAATCTGCCGTCATGTCCTCCGCATAGCACGCGATGGGGAACATCGGGCTTCCGTGTTGTGCCAGCTCCCGGCCCTCCGAGCTTGCCACAACATTGTTGCAGACCTGTACCGCCATATTTGCCAATTCCTTTCCCCACATGAATGTTAGTTTTTTATCCAAGCCGATTTTGTTGTATAAATCGGGTGCTTTTATTCTACTACATCCACCTGTTTTATGGTATTATTTCATCAGAGCTGCAAGCTCAGTATAACACCGCGACGGACGGAAAACAACTGCCCGCACCCGATGTCTCTAAACCTGTTTTCTAGGAGGTATTTTTTATGCTTCGGATTCAATATCTTGATAAAGACCGTTTTATGCACCAGGTTGCTGCCAGCAAGGGCAGTGTTTACCTGCATCTGGACAATGGCGAGACCTGCGACCTGAAGAAGGATTCTGCCGCCACCGAGCTGTTCCAGATGATGAATGCCCCCGCCAAGGGCTTTTCCATCAGCGTGGCCGACCCTGCTGACGTGACGGGCTTCCTGCACTATATGCTGGAGGCCGGCCGCAAGGACCGCGCCTGCTAAATTGCCATCATCTCATTCACATATTACAGCAAAACGAGAGACCCGCCCCGGCGTACAATGCCCCGGAGCGGGCCTTTCGTTTGCTTTGCTGTTTTACAGGATGCAGCGGCTGATGGCCTTTGCCACCGCCAGCAGTTCCTCCTGCCCGATAAAGCCAAACTTCATCTCGTGCTCATCCGCATAGCAGACCGTCAGCTGTGAGGTCTGCAGCGGGTCGCCAAAGCCGGCCGTCTGGATGCCGAAATGGACGATCTTCCGGTAGGGCAGCACAAAGATCTCCTGCCGGGTGCCCGTGACGCCCTGCATATCCACAATAAAAATACGGTGGGAGGTAAACACGGCCTGGTCACGCACCGTCTTGTAGGCTCCCACGATCTGCTCGCCGTCCAGCAGCAGCTCCTGCACATTTTTGCAGATCTCTTTTTCTTTGACGCGGATGAGGTTCTGCATCGGTTTATCCCGAAATTCCATTCTGTCTTCCCCTTTCAGCGCTGCAGCGCAGTTCATTCTGTGCCCAGTATAGCATCTGTAGCGTGGTGTTGCAAGATGTCCGGCTCTCGCTTTTGGGCGCGGGATATGTTATAATTCACTTCGAGAACTTCTGCCCCGCTCCCGGGGCCCAAAATAAACGAGAACCGTGAGGGATATTATGGAGATCATCATTCATCAGGCCATTCTGCATGTGCTGGACACCACACTGGACGCCCCGGTGCTCAGCGGCAGCTGCATGGAGCCTACCGCCGAGAAAATGGCGTACCTGCAATACCACATTGAAAAACTGCTGGCCAGCGATGACATCCGCCAGTGCCGTCCCCTGCCCGACTCCGCGTTTCGGAACGAGCTGGAACAGAACAAGGATTTCGTGGACCTCTCCTGCCGGATCGCGGGTGTCCTGTTTGATTACATGCACGCCCACACCACCATCCCCGGGGCAGACCTGGCCGTGGTGGATTTCACCCGGGATGGCGAGCCCTGGCTGGGGATCCTGAAACTGAACTACAAAAACGGCTACACCCATTACACTGAGGAGGTGGGCGGAGCCCCCGTCAACTCCATTATCCAGCAGCGGGCCTGCCTGCCCACCCAGAGCGGCAAGGTGGAGGAGGGTGCCCTTGTGGACCTGACCGATTGCTCCATGCGTCTGCTGGAAAAGAAATACGACATCGACGGCCACAAAGAGTTTTACCTCTCCACAGTGGTGTTCCAGTACACCCAGGCCGAGCCCGAAAAGAAAAAGCTGCAGGCCATCCAGGAAGCCGCTGCCCAGGCTGTGAAAGACAGCTATGCCGACGAGCCCCACGCCGAGGCACAGGTAGCCATGCTCATCGCCAATCAGGCCTCTGACAACGACAATAAAGTCACTGTGGAGCAGGTACGCAGACAGCTGGCCGAAGACTACCCGCTGGCCGCCGTCCCCTTTGATGACTATGTGGAGAAAAGCGACGTGCTGGAACCTGCCATGCACGACCAGCCCGTGACGGTGACGCCTGCCCGCATCCGCCGGATGGAAAGCCGCAGCATCCACACTGCCAACGGCATTGAGGTCAAGATCCCTACCGAGATGCTTTCCGAGGATTCGGCCGTGGAATTCCTCCACGATGCGGACGGCAGTGTCTCCCTCCTTATTAAAAATGTGATTTTGTAATTTTACCGCGCTCCCTCTTGCAATTTCAGTCTTTCTATGGTATACCCGTGTTGTATTCTTCGTAATGTTTTTGATTGTCTGGATTGCAAGGAGGATTCTTTATGGAGTTGGCACTTATCTGCGCCCAACAGGTCATTGTGCTGTTTCTGCTCATTGGGGTGGGCACGTTGGCTGTCAAAACGGGTGTCCTGAAGCTGGAACACAAACAGCCGCTGTCCAATCTGCTGGTCAACATCGTGGTCCCGGCCATGATCGTAAACTCCTATCAGATGGAGTTCAGCCTTGAAATCCTGCGCAACCTGCTGGCGGCGTTCGGCCTGAGCATCCTCACCATTGCACTGGGCACCGTGCTCACGCTGGCCCTCACCGCTCGCCGCAAGAACAGCCGGACCGCGATCTTCCGCTTCGCCAGCATCTTTTCCAATGCAGCTTACATGGGCTTCCCGCTCATCTCGGCCCTGTTCGGCTCGGAGGGGCTGCTTTACGCCAGCGCCTATGTCACGGTGTTCAACGTCCTGCTCTGGACGCTGGGCTACAGCATGGTCAGCGGCAGCTCTGACCCCAAAGCCGTGGTGAAGAGCCTGGCCCACACCCCGGCCATTTACGCTGTCCTGGTCGGCCTGGCCATTTACCTCCTGCAAATTCCCATCCCTGCCCTGCTGGCCCAGCCCATCTCCCTGCTGGGTGCCATGAACACCCCTCTTTCCATGCTCATCACCGGAATGCTGATCGCGGCGGGCGATTTAAAGAGCATCGTCTGCAGCCGCCCCATCTGGAAACTGGCCGCCGTGCGGATGCTGGTCATCCCGGCCCTCTGCCTTGGGGCCTTTGCTCTGCTGGGGCTGTTCCGCTTCGGGATGGCCGCACAGGTCGTGCTGCTGCTCGAGTGCTGCCCCGCCGCTGCCATCACCTCGGTGTTTGCGGTGCAGTTCGGCCACGATGAGCAGTTTGCCGCCGGGTGCGTTGTGCTCACCACCCTGCTCAGCATCCTCACCCTGCCGCTGTGCGCGCTGGTGCTCACGATGGCGTAAAACGAAACTGTTCTCAAAAAACGCTCCTGCAAAGGGTCTTGGCCCAATGCGGGAGCGTTTTGTCTTTTGATTTCCTTTATTGCAGATTCAGCTGCTCTTTGTGGTATTGCAGCGTGTAGAGCTGGTAATACCGCCCGTGCCGGGCCAGCAGCTGCTGGTGAGTGCCCTGCTCCAGAATTTTGCCGTGCGAGAGCACAATGATGTTGTCCGCATGCTGAATCGTGGACAGGCGGTGAGCCACAATGAGCATCGTGCCCACCGAGCGCATCTTTTCCAGCGAATCCTGGATCAGCAGCTCGGTCTCGGTGTCGATGTTGGCGGTGGCCTCGTCCAGGATCATCACGCTAGGCTTGTGCAGGATGGTGCGGGCAAAACTGAGCAGCTGGCGCTGGCCTGCCGAGAAGTTGTTGCCCCGCTCCCGGACTTCCTCGTCCAGACCGTGGTCCAGCTTGTTGATGAAGTGGTCCGCATTGACATAGCGGCAGACCTCCATAATTTCTTCATCCGGGATGTTCTCCTCCCGCAGGACGATGTTGGAGCGGATGGTGCCCGAGAAGAGGAAAACATCCTGCAGCATCTGGCCAAAGTGCTTCCGCAGGCAGGAAATTTTGATCTTGCGGATGTCGATGCCGTCAATCAAAATCTCACCTCTCTGGAACTCATAGTTGCGGCAGATGAGGGAGAGAATCGTGCTCTTGCCGGAGCCCGTGGAGCCCACGAATGCCACGGTCTGGCGGGGGTTCACATGGAACGAAACGCCCTGCAGCACCCACTCGCCGGGGATATAGCTGAACCAGACATCCTTGAATTCGATCTCGCCCTTGATGTCCTCCAGCTCGATGGCGTCCGGGGCATCCTGCATCTTGGGCTCAATGTCCATGATGGAGAAAACTTTCTCCGACGACGCAAAGGCCGACTGCAGCCAGTTGAATTGTTCCGCCAGGTTCTGGATCGGCGTAAAGAACTTGGAGATGTACATGTAGAACGTGACGATGGTGCCGGACGAAATGCTCTGCCCCAGGAACGTGGCCCCCGTCAGGTGGCCCATGCCGCCCAGATAGAACAGGCAGAGAATGGAACTGATATAAAGCATATACACCAGCGGGCGGAACACGCCAAAAACGAAGATCTGCTCCTGGGTCGCCCGGGCCAGAGTCTGGCTCTTCTGGCGGAACTCGGTCATCTTCTCGTCTTCCCGGCCAAAGATCTGGGTCACTTTGATGCCAGAGAGGTTCTCGGAAAGATAGGTATTGATGTCGGTCGTGGCGTCTTTCACCTTGCGGTAAGCCCGGCGGGAGAACTTGCGGAAGATGACCGTGAAGATGACGATGAACGGCACAAAACAGAGCACCATCAGGGTCAACTCATAGTTGAGGCAGAGCATCGCCACCAGAATGCCCAGAATGACGAACGCGTTCTTGGTCAGGTTGACCAGCAAGTTTGTAAACATCATCGAGATGGCGTTGGTGTCGTTGGTCACGCGGGTGACCAGCTTGCCCACCGGGATCTCATTGAGCTGTTCGTGAGCCAGTGACTCGATGTGGGTAAACAGGTCTTCGCGCAGGTCGGAAATGATGCGCTGCCCCACTTTCTGGAGGATGACGGCCTGGAAATAGGTGCTCAGCATCGAGAAGACGAGCACGCCCGCATAGACCGCCACCGAGGCAAACAGATGGTCGAGGGTAAAGTCCCCTACCACCAGCTCTTCAATATAGCCCACGATGAGAGGAGACGCGATATCGTAACTGATGGAGAAGAGGACCAGAAAGCCCACAATGATGAATTTTCCGCCATAGGGCTTGGCGTACTGGATCAGACGGCGGACGATCTCGCCATCGGCCATATTCCGTTCAAAGCCCATGGATCCTTTCTTGTCCTTGACGGAGGCGTAGGCAAACACCAGCAGGGCCGTGACCACACCAATAACGGCTCCCACCAGCAGAAGCGGATTCACATTAGCCATTGCTGTCACCTCCTACCTCATCTTCCAGCCGCTGGAGGTCCACCATCCGGCGATACTCGGGGCAGGAAGCATACAGGCTGTCGTGGGGGCCCACGGCCTCCACCCGGCCATCCTCAAGGAAGATGATCTTGTCCAGCCCCTCCACCGTGGAAATGCGGTGGGCAATGAGGAGGGTGGTCTTCCCTGCCCGGCTGGCCTTGAGGTTGTCCAGAATGATCTTCTCGGTGCGAGTGTCCACGGCCGAGACGGAATCGTCCAGAATCAGGATGGGCGCGTTCTTGAGCAGGGCGCGGGCAATGGAGATGCGCTGCTTCTGGCCGCCGGAAACGGTCACACCGCGCTCGCCCAGCACGGTCTCATAACCGTCTTTAAAGTCCACGATGTTGTCACGGACGTCCGCCAGCGCGGCAGCACGGTCAATGTCCTCCCGGGTAGCGTCATCCACACCGAACCCGATGTTATGGGCGATGGTGTCCGAGAAGAGGAAGTTGTCCTGCGGGACATAGGCGCAGGCGTTGCGCACCGAGTGGATGGAAACGGTGTTGACGTCTTTGCCATCCACAAGCAGGGTGCCGTCCGGCACGTTGTAGGTACGAAGCAGCAGGTCTACCAGAGCGGTCTTGCCCGCGCCCGTCTTGCCCACGATGCCCACTCTCTCGCCGGGCTGGATCGTGAAGCTGATGTTTTTGAGCACATCGAACTCACCGTCCGGGTAGCGGAACGTCAGGTCCCGGAATTCCACGCCGCCCTGCACATTGGCCAGATCCGGCACGCCGGGACGGTCAGCCACATCAATGGGGGCATCCAGCAGCTCGGTGATGCGGTTGAGGGACGCCTTGCCACGGGAGGATTTTTCAATGAGCATGGCCACGGCCATGATGGGCCAGACGATGGCCTCAAAGTAACCGATGTACTCCACCAGCTGGCCCGCGTTGAACTGCCCGACGTAGACAAGATAGCCGCCAAAACCCAGGATCACGCAGATGACCGACTCCACAAACAGGGTGACCATGATCTCCAGCAGCACCGAGATGCGGGTATACTCCACGTTGATCTTCTCGTTTTCCTTGTTGAGCTTCCGGAACGCGATCAGCTCTTTCAGTTCCTTGACAAAGGCCTTGATGACCGCGATGCCGGAGAAATTCTCCTGCGCGAAGTCTGAGAGGTCGGAGAAAGCCTGCTGGCGCTTCTCCCAGGTCTTGGTCATCGTCTTGCCCATCACGGTGCCAATGGCCAGCATCAGCAGCGCCGGGATCAGGGCCAGCAGCGTGAGCTGGTGATCCATGTTCCACATTTTATAAAGGGCCAGCAGGCCAAGGGTCAGGGCGTCAAAAAACATGAGCACGCCATCGCCAAAGCACTCCTGGATGGTATCCAGGTCGTTGGTGTACAGGCTCATCAGGTTGCCCACCTTGTTGACCTGATAATATTGCTGGGAGAGCTGGCGGCTGTGGTCAAACATCCGCTCCCGCAGGTCTGCCGTGACCCGCACGGCACTGCCAAAGAAGCAGACGCGCCACAAAAAGCGGCCCAGCACCATCAATATAATAATGTAGATCATGGGCAGGCAGATGTGCTGGAACAGCACCTCTTTGCCAAAAGCCACAGTCTGCCCGTCCACGACCACCTGCCCCAGATTGACCCCATTGATCACCAGCCGGTAAAGCCGGGGGATCAAAAGCTGGATGTAGTCCACCGTCAGCAGTGCCGCCAGGCCCAGCAGAAGCACCGGAGCATTCTTGAGGTAGTAGCGGTTGATGTACTTGCCAAAGATCACAGTCTTCCCTCCTTTTCCTGTCCTGAAACAAACGATAAACGCGCACAAAGGCGAGCCATCCTGCCCGCGGGCAGAGCTCGCCTTATCCATACGCCGAATGATATCAGTATAAAGGCTGCAGCAGTTTCTGTCAACATCAGCTAACATCCGCACTGCCGGAAAAACAAAAGAAGCCATCATCTTTGCTTTCGCATTGATGATGGCTTCGTGTTGGAGCGGCCGACGAGGCTCGAACTCGCTACCTCCACCTTGGCAAGGTGGCGCTCTACCAGATGAGCTACGGCCGCA